>Ga0134128_10002317_pt1 | contig 23698 bp, 16 predicted proteins | sample KB31754_FD_96462 | JGI IMG/M metagenome (GOLD analysis project Ga0134128, IMG submission 96462) | Terrestrial soil microbial communities with excess Nitrogen fertilizer from Kellogg Biological Station, Michigan, USA - KB3-175-4 | ecosystem: Environmental > Terrestrial > Soil > Unclassified ... | reverse complement strand
ATCCAAGAGCGCCGGCAGCAGATCATGCAGTACTTCTCCCAGCACAGCAGTTTGCAGGGGTTGGAATCAAAATATTCCACCGGCGTCAGCCAGGATGCGTATTACTACACGCAGCAGATCGATCAGTATCGGGCGATGCTCAACGATCCCGGGAAGATGGCGCAGAAGGCGCTGTCGATGGTTTCCGGAATCCCCGCCTATCAGAATTTCATGAAGACCAATGGCCAGCTGGCGGGGATGTTTAAACTGCCTAACGCTGAAGGCGCCGGCAGCGGCGCACAGCCATTGCCCGGATTACAGACGCATAGCTAGATTGCCTCGCAGGTCCAGAGCCAGGTAAGCCCGGGGGCTGCGGGTAGCTCAGGCGGCAGCGACGGTATGGACCAGATCCAATCCAAGGTACAGGCGGCGCAGAGCCAGCTCGACAGTTATAAATCGAAGCTGAGCCAGTTGGGCGCCGGCGGCACGTTGGCCGATGCCTCCGGATTCCGGCCGAATGATCAAAAGACAAAGACCTTCTGGCACCGGCTCGAATACGGCGTTAATTTCCAGACGACCACGAGCAGCTATTATTACCCAACCACGACCAATTTCGGCTTGTCGCTGGGTTACCGCCTCGGCCATTCCAATGTCATGGGCATCGGCGCCAGCTACGCAATGGGGTGGGGGAGCAGTATCCGGCATGTGTCGATCACGGGCCAAGGCGTCGGGCTGCGGTCTTTCTTGCAGATCGGCATCAAGAATGGCTTTTCGGCTACCGGCGGCTTCGAATACAATTACACCACACAGTTCACCAATCTGCAACAATTGCGACGGATGGGGAATTGGGCCCGCAGCGGGCTTATCGGTCTCAGCAAGACTGTCTCGACAAAGAGCCGGGTGTTCAAGAAAACGCAGGTGCAGTTGCTGTGGGATTTTTTGAGCTATCAGCAGGTGCCGCGGACGGAGCCGGTGCTGTTTAGAATAGGTTATAATTTTTAAAAGATTTTAGACATGAGGTTTAAAAGGTTTATATATCTCCTTTTTCTTCCGGTAACCATATTTATCCACAGCCAAAGCCTTGCGCAAGGTTCAAATCAGCTGTTGGATCTTCCGACAGTCATTCCTCCTTCTCCGAATGCTGCTGCTCTTGGAAAATTTGGAGATATTCCTGTGGGAAACTACACCGGTATACCCTCAGTAAATATTCCCCTTTATGAAATGAAAATGGGAAAATTTACACTGCCCGTATCTCTGGCTTACCATTATGGAGGACTGAAGGTGGAGGAACTATCCGGATGTATAGGATTAGGGTGGGCGTTGAATGCAGGAGGAGCGATTACGCGGAGTGTACATGGCAATCCTGACGAGACGGGAACGGGTTATTGGCATTACAATGGCTGGTCAGACGATCTTATCGCTTCAACAGTTGATAATACTACCTCCGTTTGCGGCGGTAACTACGATCTTCAACCGGATATTTTTTATTACAATTTCGCGGGGCAAAGCGGGAAGTTTCTCCTGGACTCAACAGCGCAGCATAATGCCCGGTTTATACCCTTTTCCAACCTGCAGGTGACACATGCCTCTGATTTGAGCAGCTTTCAGATTACTGATGCCAACGGCATTGTTTATATCTTTAGCTCGATCGAGACCACCTCCAATGACGGTGGAACGTCTGTTTCCAATTTTATTTCCGCGTGGTACTTGACGACGATTATTACACCCGCCGGCAACATTAATTTTACGTATGCACCTGAGAATACGGAGCAAACACAGATTTCGGAGGTTGACTATTTGAATATAACTTATGATGACGTCTGTTCGCCTTTTAATCCTGGCTACAATTCGTCCACTTCGAGCTCGGAAATTAGTAGCCTCGTTCTCACAAAAATTAGTTCCCCTTTTGAAACTATTACCTTCAATACTGCGCCTAACCGACAAGACATGCCGACTGCAAACAGCATCACAGGTTTGACGGTTTCGGACATGAATGGTCGCCTGGTCAAAAAGATTGCATTGACGCAGAGTTATTTCGGAAATCCGATCGAAACAGGCCAAAACTATTTTCGATTGAAGCTGGACCGAGTAGATGATATCTCTGTGACCGATAGTACTCAAAAGAGGTCCTACGTGCTCCGGTATAATTCACCCACTCTAGTTCCTTCGGTAAGCTCATTTGCCAAGGACTATTGGGGATTTTATAATGGACAGGATCAAAACAAGACTGACCTGCCCTATATAGATCCTCACTATATCAATCCTTATGTTGCCGGCCAGGCCACTTTTTATGGAAACCGGAACCCGGATTATACTAAGGCTATGATTGGAGCGCTTCAGAGTATTCAATATCCTACCGGCGGTACTTCCCAATTTATATACGAAGGCAACGATTACAGCCGTTCGGGAGGGACCGCCCCCGTACAATATAAGCAATTGACAGAAGCGGCAGTCGCCAGTGCGCGGGACTCAGGATCGATCCATGTATTTGCAGATACTGTCAACTTTTCGGTAAATGAAGCACAGCTTGGGGTCTTGACGGTAACAGGGAGATATTCCGGCGAGCCGCCGGAGGAGAATGGACCCAGCCTGACACTTAATCAGATCAATGTTGATGGCAGCCCTACGAACGTCACGCAGTTATACATGGTCGATAACACCCAAACCTCAAATCCGATTTTGCATGTCGGCAATTATCAACTGATAGCCAGCGTTGACGGAGCCGTACAATCCATGGCAGCAAGACTGGATTATTATCAGCAGGATACGGCAGCCGCCGATCTGCCCAAGATACTGCCAACGGGCGGGATACGGATCAGGGAAATCGTCAATACTGACCCGGTATCTGGAAATATCAATACAAAAGTATACCGGTACCGAATCCCTGGTGATACGACAATGTCTTCAGGGGTGCTAGCCAGCAGCGTCGTTAACCTGGATACCAAATTGTCCCAAATAACGAATTGTGGATATTATGTCCGGGCTTCTTCTTCCGCTAGCTATCTGGGCACAACCCAAGGAAGTCATATTGGGTACGGAGCCGTCACCGAGATCGACAGCGGAAACAGTAATATTGGCAGAAAAGAATCGTATTACTCTACGCCCTTGGATTTTCAAAATATGCTAGCCCGGCAGCGCAATATTGTGGACATCGGAGAATTGAAACCACTTAGCTTGAGTATACGGTATGTGACGGACTACGATGTTTTCAGAGGATTTTTGCAAAAAGAGCTTATATATAATGACGCCGGTTCTTTATTACACTCCTCGGTGAACACCTATAATTACACCGACACGACGACAGTGAATTCTCCCAATTTCTATGCAGCGAAGGCTATTGTTGGATATATCAATCATATTTGTGTGGACGGTTGCGCTATATGCTACGGGCCTATGACGGGTGGACAAAGCAATGATGCGGGTTGTTCAAATTATAACCTCCAAAACTATACACTCGCCGACTTCCAGGTCTTGTGTCCCTGGATCTTTAAAACCAACACTATCAACACTACCTATGATCAGAATGGGCAAAACCCGGTAACTGATACCGTCAATTTTTATTACGACAATCCTTCGCACGGTCAAGTAACGAGGGTGTACCAGACCGACAGTAAGGGTGATTCACTTAAGACTTATAAGATGTACGCCACCGAAAAAGCGCAGATCACCGGCCTTGGCGGGGCGGCAAGCGCTACGTTGGATTCCATGGTAAGTCGAAACATGATCGCCCCGGTGATCGAGGAAGATCATTACAACAATGGCCAACTGGTAGCCAGAGCCCGGACTGATTATGCGATCTGGGCGGGACCACGGCGGAATATTTCCCCGGCGGCAGTATGGTATCAGAATGGGAGCTATCCCATGGAGAATAGGCTCAATTTTCTTTCGTACGATGCGAATGAGAATGTCATACAGGTTGCTAAGGCCGACGATATGAACATATCCTATCTATGGGATTACAATTCACTGTATCCGATAGCGCAAGTAAAAAATGCCGATAGCATGTCCATTGCCTATACTAGCTTCGAATCCGATGGCGCTGGAAATTGGTCGCTCAGCGGGGGAACGGTCGATAATACGCGGGGAATTACCGGCACGAATTCCTATCAGAATGGTACTATAAGCAAAACCGGTTTGAACCCCGCCACGACCTATGTCGTGTCCTACTGGTCGCAAAATGGAGCATACAGTATCCCAGGTACTATTTCCGGCTATCCCAGGCCAGGCAAGACGATCACCTATCATACGCCTGGCTGGACGCTTTATGTCCACATGGTCACCGGGCAAAGCACGATCACCGTTAATGCGACAGGCCATATCGATGAGTTACGCCTGTATCCGGCTACGGCGCAAATGACGACCTATACCTATGCCCCTTTGGTGGGAATGACCAGCCAGATGGATGCGGGCAGCAGGGCGACTTACTATGAATACGATGGGTTACAACGCCTGAAGCGCGTTCGTGACCAGGACTACAATATTTTGAAGACCATTGACTACGCTTACGAGACATTCGGAGGCTGCGGAAACGGGTGCCTAAGCATCGCGATGCAAACCTTCGCCGGTACTAATACATTGAGCTATCCGGTAGGTGTCTTCGACGTCAATGGTAAGTTGTTAGGCAATGCTGCCGATGCTTCTGCCTATGTGACCCGCTGGAATAGCGATACGGCGGATGCCCGGATAGGAAATCTCTCTCAAGGCCAGGATTCTATGCACTTCAATCTCACACTCAATGCCGGCCAGACAATGCCGGCGAGCGTGACGGGACTTCGATACTACCAGGCGGATCTGGCCTGGAACCAGATGGACGCCGTTCGGCAGTTCAACGGGGCCTATATTGATTTTGGTGATGGCACAGGAATTCGGATGCCTGCCAGCGAAACAGACACGCCGGCCGTCCATCCGCCCAATACGGTCTACTATGCCTCTTTTGATTACCAATTCCTCAACGAGCCATATTATTATTTTATTCACAATTATCCGGATACAAGTTTAAAGACGATCACTTTCTATCATAATGACGCGGGAGAGAATTCGATGTTCGACAATCAGAATAACCCTGCCACAAGCCTAACCCTGCTGCGCAATCTTCGAGGGTATCTGCCTGCCCATACCAACGGCATAGGCGGCTCCTGTTATCAGGATGCCAGCATGACCAATCTGCAAGGTGTACTCAATTGGGGCCAATCCACTTCAATCGTAGATTTTGATCTGAACAGGGGAGATGGAGTTCATTCCGTTAACCCGGTAAGCTATCCACAGGATTTCCTGGCAGGCGACGCGGGTTTGGTGTCCCTTGAAACCATCACGGGGGCTTCGCCGCCTAACCATAACTACGGAAATAGCGATCCGAGCTTTAAGCTAAGCCGGCTTAAAAGCGATTGGAATACCTATTTCACGCAGTTACAACGGCTATGGATTGCGGAGAGAGATTGGAACAGAGAGGACCTGTCTCATTTGACGAAACTGAACTATTTCGCCCTCGTACCTTCAGATGCCGATGGAGGGACAGAGGCGGGAGGTCCTTTCACGCCACTCGATAGTACGGAGATCGACAACGTCATCAATCAGATTTACAATGGAGCAGGACAAGCTGTTTCCAATGGCAATATCGTTATCTCCACCGGTGGCAGCGGAAGGACATCCGCCAGCCAACTGAGTGTAAATCAGTTGATCAACAAAGGCTGGAACATCTACATCGACGGAGTACTCCAGACAAAACAATAAACTAGAAAAGCGATAAATCAGAAATATGAAACGACTTTTATCACTGCTGCTGTTGCTCGCTCTCGTAGGCCTGCAAAGTTCCCTCGCCCAGACCGCGAGCTTCAACTTCTCGCTCAACCCGCAATCGGTCTCGGGCTGGACGAACGTGCATGGCGATCCCTCCGATACCCTGATCACCAAGACAGCACCTTCCGGCATTACCGTGAGTTCTGTGGGAGCGACCAACTGGTCCCGGATCAGCTATACGTCCGACCCTTGTGCTTATGATGGCGGCGGCGCCACGGGGGGGACGTTCTTTCCCGCAGCGGTCATGCTCAATCACTGGTTTCAGTATGGAACGTCTACCGCGGCTTATAATGCGTTGCTTCCCCAACTGATCATCAGTGGACTGAATATAGACAGCGTTTATACCATCAAGATGACGGGCAGTTTTGTACTAGGCATCCCGCAAAACTATGAACTGAACCCGATGCGCTATACGGTGATGGGGACGATCAACTACGGCTTTATCGATATCGACGGCGATTCGAATACAACGGCCGGCGCGGTGTTTCACAACATTGCCCCGGACTCTACCGGCAAGGTCCGCATCTTCGTCAACACCTATGGCGGGTCCAATGTGGCTAGCATATGCGGACTACAGGTAACCTCCGGCCACACTACGGGCGTGGTGCCTTCCGTAAGCCTGACCAAACCGACGACTAGCACGATCATCCCGGAAGACGCGAATGTGGCCATCAACGCAACGGCCACGGAGACGGGCGGGACGATCGCCGAAGTGCAGTTCTATGCCAACTCGACCCTGATTGGCGTGGATTCGTCGGCCCCCTATTCCATGTCCTGGATTAGTCCGGATCCGGGTACCTATACGATAACGGCAAGGGCCATCGATGGCACGGGCGGTATCATGACGAGTTCGGCTAACATCACGATCGAGTCGCTGAACTATTTTTGGTCCACCACGGGCAATATCGCCACCGGCGGCGACACCAGCTTTGTCGGTACCGTAGACAGCAACCGGCTGGCCTTCCGCACGAAGAACATCGAACGGATGAGCATCCTGCCTACGGGCAACATCGGCATTGGGACGATCACACCGACGGCGCAGTTCCACACGACGGGTTCCGTGCGACTGGCCGGCATTACTGCCGACAGCACCAAGACCCGGGTACTGGTCAGCGACACCAGCGGCAACCTGTATTATCGCAATGCCTCCGGGTTGAGCACCTGGCAATATGCAAATGGTACCGTCTACGATTCAGCGGACAACATCGCCATCGGCACAAACAACCCCCAAGGCTACAAACTGGCGGTGAACGGGACGGCCATCTTCACCAAGGCCAAGGTCAAAAGCGCTGGTACCTGGCCGGACTTTGTGTTCGGAAAGGATTACCAGTTGCCTGATCTGAAAGAGTTGGCGCAATACCTCCGGACACATCACCACCTACCCGACATCCCGGATCAGACTGCCGTGCAAAAGGACGGGATCGATCTCTCCGAACATGCGGCGGCTTTGTTGAAGAAGGTGGAAGAGCTGACGCTGTATACGATCCAGCAGGATAAAGAGCTGAGTGAGCAGAGCAAACAACTGGCCGAACAGAATGCCCGGCTGGAAGCCCAGCAAAAAGAGATCGACGAGCTAAAAGCGCTCATCAAGGATAAAAAGAACTAACCCACAACCCAGTTGTCTATGCACTACAAGCTGATGAAACACAGGCTGTCGGCCGTATTATCGGGGCTGATCCTCGCAGGGTCTGCCGCTGCACAGAGCCAGCCATCGAATAAGCCGGGCTCGCAAACACAAGTGAGTGGAATAAACTCATCCCAGGTCGCAACTGCCCCCGGCAGTTATATTGTAAACGGCCAGAGCCCGGTGATCAACTACGTACGCGAGCGGGACGCCATGGGCCGGATCACGGATACGGTACAGTTCACGGCAGCCGGCTATAACGATGTGCAGGAGACGACACATTATTTTGATGGGTTGGGGCGCCCCTTGCAAACGGTGCAGCGCCAACATTCACCCGGCAACAACCCGGTGGACTTGGTAGCACCGGTGGTGTATGACCAATTTGGGCGGGAGGTTTATAAATACCTTCCCTATGCCGCCGGAAGCGGCAATACGACCGATGGCCAGTTCAAGCAGGACCCATTCACCGATCAGCAAAACTTCTATAAGAATGTCTATCCGACCCAGCAGCCGGCTTACAGCGGCGAACAGGTCTATTATGGGCAAACCAATTACGAAGCCTCACCGCTGAACCGCGTGCTGCAATCCATGGCGCCCGGCAATAACTGGGCGGGTAGCGGCAACGGTGTTTCGCAGCAATACCTGGTCAATACGGCTGCAGACAGCGTGGTTGTCTGGAATGTCGGTAACGATACGCTAACCTACCAGAACAACGATATCGCCACCAATATTCCGACCAGTCCCGGCTACTACGGCCCCGGGCAGCTCTACAAGAATGTGGCGATCGATGAAGCAGGTCATGCCGTGGTAGAATACAAGGATAAGGACGGTCTGGTGATCCTCAAAAAGGTGCAGATCAGTACTACAGCCAGCGATCTTAGTGGCTATACCGGCTGGTTAAGTACTTACTATATCTATGATAACCTGAATCAATTGCGGTTCGTGCTCTCGCCGAAGGCGACCAATATCATCTATAACAATGGATGGAATATCTCCGCAGATACGACCACGATCAGCCAGCTCTGTTTCCGCTACGAATACGATGGCAGACAGCGGATGATCGCCAAAAAGGTTCCCGGAGCCGGCTGGACCTATATGATCTATGACATGCGTGACCGGCTGGTGTTTACGCAGGATGCCAATATGCGCGGGCGCTCACAGTGGATGACCTCGCTCTATGACGGCGAGAACCGCCCTACGGCGACGGGGATCATCACCTATTCTGGCTTTCCCAGCCAGCTACAGGCCTATGTTGCCGCAAATACCGCAAACAGTACGCCTGGAACGGTTCCGATCACGGGCAGCAGCCCATCTGCGTCGGCACTCGTGCCGAATGGCCTGGACCTCAGCCAGGCGGGTGAAAATGGCGACAAACAGGCGGTAGACTCTATCATTTGGGACAACGGTTTCTCCACGCCCGACACAGGGACGGCGAACTTGACAGCCGAGATCGTCCCGGCTGGTACTCGGGACACCACGGGCGGCTCGTCGCGCCCTTTTACCAATAATGTCAATGTCGTCGACAACCCGCTGCCTCCCGGCAACAACTTCATCGGGTTGACGATGACCTTTTATGACGATTATAGCAATACCAGCAAGGCGTATACGACCCTTTATAACAGCAACTTGGACGCAGGCACCAACCAGCATGCCGAACCGATCCCTGCGGCGAGCGACGAACAGGCCGTCCAGACCATCGGCCTGGTGACCAGCACGAAAGTTCGCGTCCTGGAAAATCCAAACGACCTTACCCAGGGCAATTGGCTCGAATCGGCGAACTTCTATGACGACCGGGCCCGGGTGGTGCAAACGCAGAGCGACAACTACAAAGGCGGTCAGGATACGACGCTCTCGCTCCACAATTTCACCAACCAGGTGATCACGACCTATCTCGCCCATACGGATCCCGCCGCTCTCGCCAACAACAACACGCGGATCAAGACCAATATTGATCTGGATTTTGCTAATCGTGTGCTTCAGGTCTATACGACGATCAACGACCAGGACAGTACAAAACGGCTGCTTGCGCAGAATACCTATGATGCGCTGGGCCAACTGCAAACAAAGCAGATCGGGCAAACCGCTGGCGGCAGCTTCCTCGAGACGCAGGACTATAGTTACAATATCCGCGGCTGGCTCAGGGGGATCAATCGTGACTATGCCAATAATGACAACAGCCCTGCGGCCAATAATCGGTGGTTCGGCCTGGATCTAAGCTACGACTGGGGATATGACAACAACCAGCTCAACGGCAATATTGCAGGCGAAAGATGGCGGAGCAAGGGGGATGGTCACCAACGGTCCTATGGCTTCGGCTACGACGATGCAAATCGGTTCCTCTTTGCGGACTTTAACCAGTATAGCAGTAATGGCTGGGATAAATCGGCCGGCATTGATTTTTCGGCGACCATGGGCGACGGCGGAACGCCATCGACCGCCTACGATGCTAATGGGAATATATTATCGATGAAACAAATGGGCCTGCTCCAGCAAGGAGCGGGCAGCAGCCAGCCGATCGATCAGCTGAGGTACACGTACAATGCCAACAGCAATCAGCTGCAGAACGTGTACGATACGGCCAATAAGGCGGCGACCACCCTTGGCGATTTCCGCACGGATTCGCTTAGCCCTTATTTTACGAGCAAGCCGCTCACCGCAGTCGACTACCATTACGATGCCAATGGCAACCTGACGCGGGATCTCAACAAGGACATCGGCAGTTCTACCGCGGATGGCATTGTCTACAATCACTTGAACCTCCCGTGGCAGATCACGTTCCGGTCTAAGACAGGCACAAAAGGGACGATCACCTATACCTATGACGCTGCCGGCAACAAGCTAAAGAAGACGACGCTCGACAGTGCCGGCAGCCTGCAAACGGTGACGACGTATATCGGCGGCTTTCAATACCAGGGCCGGCAAGCGCTGGGCGGCAGCGGCACTCCCGCGGATACGCTGCAGTTCTTCGGCCAGCAGGAAGGACGGGTGCGGTTAAAGACCGACACCACAGGTGGCCAATCCGTGAGCTCCTGGAAATACGATTATTTCCTCAAAGATCACCTGGGCAATACCCGGATGGTGCTTACCGATGAGCAGGAGATCGATCAATACCCTGCCGCTACCATGGAGGTGGGCGATAGCGCGCTGGAGAACCTTTACTACACGAATCTCGACGCGACTCGAGTGCCGCTACCACCGGGCTACCCCACGGATACGACGACCAATCCCAACAACTATGTTGCCCAACTCTATAGTGCCAATAACACCCCCGTAATTGGCCCGGGGATCGTGCTCAAAGTCATGGCAGGGGATCAATTCAGTATCAAAACGAGCAGTTGGTATCAGTCTACCGCCCCATCGCTTGTCCAGGTGCCGAACCCGGCCTCCGACGTGGTAAGCGCGTTGATCGCGGGTGTCAGTCATATACCCGGTGAGGGAGCCGCGGCTGGCGCTATGTCCAGTTCGCCCACGTTGACTCCGAACGTCGCCAATTTCCTGGCCGATACGGGTACCGTCGATGAGACCAAACCCCACGCCTTCCTGAACTGGATACTTTTCGATAATCAGTTCAATTATGTGGCAGCCAGCAGCGGTTTTCAGCAGGTAGGTGCCGCAGGCACCATCAATCCGATGATCCAGACGAATCTGCCTGTAAGTTCAAGCGGATATCTGTATATTTACGTGAGCAACACGACGCCGAACGTTGCGGTGTTCTTTGATAATTTACAGGTGACGCATGTGCGGGGACCGCTCTTGGAGGAGGATCACTATTATCCATTCGGGCTCGTCATGCAAGGCATAAGCGACCGTGCCGTCAAGTGGAACTACGCCGAGAATAAATACCGAGGGAACGGCGGAGATGAATTACAGAATAAAGAGTTCAGCGATGGCAGCGGATTAGAGGAATATGACGCCTTCTTTCGGTTGTATGATCCCCAGATCGGAAGGTTTGGGCAGGTCGATCCGCTGGCGGATGCCCTTGAGAGCTATAGCCCCTATTCATTTGCAGGTAATAACCCCGTTAGCTATAATGATCCTTTAGGGCTGGCTGGAAAGGATACGGGGACAGCTCAAGTAAATCTACCCCCTGTGGTGGTTACTCCTCCCAAGACTCCGCCCAAAACGCAAGTTAATACTGATCTTGCATTGATAGGTACTCCACCCGGCGGTATTAATGTACCTTCAGCGCCGACGACTGCACCAGACATCCCATTGCCTGGAGATGAGCCGGTTGGAGAGCCAACACCTGGACCCGATCCGGGGCCGCCACCAGTGTTAGGCCCAGCGGCTGTATTGACAGCGGTGTTTGTCGCTATACCAATTACAGGAAATACCGATTGGCCAGATGGACAAGAGTTGCCAAAGGGAACTATATTTGCGCCAGCTCCATATACGGGTCATGGTAATAAGAAAGAGAATTGGAATCCGCATATAGTATATCAGTATACGTTTACACCACCAAAAGGCGATCCGAGAACACCTGTTTTAAAATATGGCATATCGGATGAATATAGGTGGGGGATGGATAGGCCAGAAGCCCAATTGGCGGGATTGAGAGCTAAATACGGACCAACAGTGATGTATAGCATATATACACGAACGATCAGTAGGGAGATGGCGTTGTTTATTGAAGCGAAATTGGTCAGTGATCATAAAGCAGTTTGGAACGAATTGCCGCGAGAGCAACTCAGACCCAACCCTTGATCTCTTAATTAAATGGGTATGAAAACAGAAATTAGATTAGGATCAGTTGTTCCTCATGGTGTAGGGGGGGCTGAGGCAGCAGCGATGGACTTGATATATATATGCTTATTACATGAATTTGGTCAAGATATTTATAGGCGTATTGGCATTAACCAGATTGGAGAAGACTTGAATGAGTTTGTGATGAAAGAGCCAGGCAATAAAGTTCATGTAAATATCCGTTATCCTGTGTATGACGATTTTGAATTGAAGAGTGTTGATGAGAGAAACAGAATCAGGCTAGATATTGTCCATAGTGCGTTGTTAAGGGTAGCTGAATATGACAAAAAGCTAGATACATATCAACTAGAGGCAATCAGAAAAAAGATATTGGATAATAATTTTTCCTTTGAATTTGTTTTCAAATCTCATGTAAACAAGAAAAACGGAAATCTTGTAGCCAAGATCACTGTCCACCCTGAAATGGATAGGTTTAATTACTATGCAGTTATTGAAGAAAATGGAAAGGTAAAATGCAGGGCGCCTATATATAGTGGGCGAACTGGTGTGTTTTTTGGTGAAGAGTTTTTCTTTTATGGCAAATGGAAGCGGGAAAATGAGTTTATTATCTGGGGAAAGGGGAAGGAAGTAGAAATACACATTTTAGTCGATGAATGTAGAGTTAATTTTGTGAACTTGACGCGATATGCTAATCCTCCGTATTTTACTGTGATGAGAGCAGACATCTCAGAACAGGACAGGGAAAAAGCTCGACGAGATTGGCAGCATTCTTTACCGCCGGCTGTTGCTGCTATAGTTCGGCAAGCCCATAATTAGAAGCTGTATCTTATTTATATTACTAACAAACGCCGCGGCCTCGATGCTGCGGCGTTTATTTTTGTTGTAAAAACTTTCTTAGCTTTACGGTACAGCAAACAGTTAGAACGTGAACACGTCCCTGGAACATTTACCGGAGCACAAGCAAAAACAGCTGAGAGAGATCGCGGGGATCATTGTGAAGGCGGTGGATCCCGAGAAGGTGATCCTGTTCGGCAGTCACGCGACGGGCCGCTGGGTGGAGCACCGGTATACGGAAGGCGGGATCACTTATGAATACATTAGCGACTACGATATTCTGGTCATCACCAAAAGCGGGGAGAGCCGCAAAGACTACGAGGTGCAAGACCTGATCGAGAACCGTTGTTTTTATCGGACGCCGGTAACGGTGATCAAGCACGACATTGATTTTATCAACAAGATGCTCAGTGAGGGCCAGTACTTTTTTACTGACATTGAGAAAGAAGGTATTCTGCTGTATGATGCCGGCAACACGCCGCTGGCAGAGCGCAAGCCCCTGAGTCCGGCAGAAGCCAAGCCATTGTGCAGAATTACTTCGATCAGTGGCTTACTCCAGCGAAAGGATTTTTAAAGGGAGCCGGCTTTTACCTGCAAGAAAAAGAATACAAGCTATCGGCTTTTGAATTGCACCAGGCAACGGAGCGCACCTATAACGCGATCATCCTGGTGCATACTGGTTACAAGCCCAAGACCCATAACCTGGACAAACTGAAACGTTACTCCAAACGGTTCTCCCAGGAGCTGGACGCTGTCTTCCCGGACAACACGCCCGAGGAAAAGCACCTGTTCGACCTGCTGAAACGCGGTTACATCGATACCCGGTATAAAGACAGCTACGAGATCACGGCGGAGGAATTAACCATCCTGATCGAGCGGGTAGGCAAGTTGCAGGCAATAGCCGAAAAGCTATGCCAGGAGAAGATCGCCTCGTTTGACAAAGCGGCCGTTGCCGGGTAAGCCCGACTTTTATGCCTTCAGTTTTTTGGAAGTCGTGTGATGCTGCGCATCTTTTAGAAAGCTATCTACCACCCGCAGAATGGTCTCCCTGTCCTGCCCGGAAATTTTCTCCAGCAGCTCCAGGCGGTAGAGCATTTTTTTATCCTTCACTAAAACGGTAGTATTGCCGACGAGATAATCCAGGCTGACGTCCAGGGCTTCGGCAATCTTTGCCGCTACCTCCACCGAAGGGGTGATCTCGCCGCGTTCATAGCGTCCGATGATGGCGCCGGAGGTGCCCACCTGGGCGGCCAGCTCGTCGCGGGTAAGCCCTTTGGCTTTGCGTTCCTGGGTGATGGTATTGCCTAAATCCATGCTGAATAGGTGCTAAAAATGCGTAATGAATAGGGTCTTTTGCAAAACTAGAGCATCGATAAGTAAAAAACAACATGGAAAAGTTTGTAAATATTTTATCTATCGGTTATCTTTGTCACCAATAGGTGAAAGCAAACTTTTTTTTATGGGGCTAACCATCGACACGACCAACCCGGATGCCATCACGTACCACACCGACGAACTGGTGTTCACGATCCTGGGCGGCATCCGGCTGGAAGGACTGGACAGGCTGCGGGTGACGCTGCGGACGGAGGTCACCCACCGGAAGTTCCCCCACTACCTCAATAACCCGGACATGGCAGCGCTGCCGATGCACCAAAGCCTGGACTTGTACAACGACAACCAGGTGGAGAAGCTGACGCGCAAGATCGCCGAGCGGCTGGAAGTGGGCATTACCCCGATTGCCCAGGCGCTGGCGGGGATTACCCAGCAGTTGGAAAAATACCGGCTGGGACTCATCGAGGCCAGCCGCGTGCGCACGGATACGAAGAAGGTGCTGAGTGAGGCCGAAAAGAAGGCAGCACTTGAATTTTTGCGGCAGCCCGGTTTACTGGCCAGGACGAATGAACTGATCGGACAAAGCGGCATCGTGGGCGAGACGACCAACCGGCTGATCATGTGGCTTGTCTTTACCTCCCGGCTGACCAACCGGCCCTTACACATCGTCAGCTTCGGCAGCAGCGGCACGGGCAAGAGCTACCTGCAGGAGAAGGTAGGCGAGCTGATGCCGGCCGAGGACAGGATCGAGATCACGGCCCTGACGGAGAATGCTTTTTATTACTTCGATAAAGCCGAGCTGGGGCATAAGCTGATCCTGATCGAAGACCTGGACGGTATCTGGTCTGCGCTGTACCCTTTGCGCGAATTACAGAGTAAGCAGCGCATCAGCAAGACCGTTACCATCAAGGACAGGAACGGCAGCACCCGGACGATCCACCTGAAAGTGTACGGCCCGGTCTCGATTGCCGGATGTACCACACAGGAAAGTCTCTACGAGGACAATGCCAACCGGAGCTTTTTAATCTACCTCGATGAAACGCCCGAGCAGGACGAACGGATCATGGACTATCAGCGCAAGCTCAGTGCAGGCAAGATCGATACGGCGGCCGAGAGTGCGGCCCGTAAACTTTTGCAGGACGTGCAGCGGGTATTGCGTCCGGTTGCCGTTCGCAACCCTTATGCCGAACAGCTCCAAATACCCAGGGAAGTGTTCAAGCAACGGCGGAGCAATGCGCACTACCTGGCTTTTGTCGAGGTTATCACGTTTTACAAGCAGTACGGACGGGAACAAAAGGTGGATGAATCCACCGGGGAAATGTATATCGAGACCACGCTGGAAGATATCCGGGAGGCGGGTGAGCTGATGAAGGAGATCCTGCTGCGCAAGAGCGACGAGCTGAACGGAGCCACCCGCAATTACCTGGAAGACCTGAAGGCGTGGCTACAGCAAAGCAAACAATCCAGCTTTACCAATACCTCCATCCGCACGCAGTTCCGCATCCCGATCTCGACCGTCAAGCGTTACCACGGCGCGCTATTACAGGCCGGCTATATCAAGCGGATCACCGACAAGAAAACGAAAGCGTACCACTACGAGATCGTGTCCTATGAAGAATACCGGCAGTTGCAGCAAAGCATTTATAGCGTGCTGGACGAGATCACGCACCGGCTCACCGGCCCAACACCAGCCCACAAGCATAGTGAGCCGAAAAAGAAGGTGAAAGCCAGCATCTTATCCTAACGGCCCACCATACTCCGGTAAGAGAACACCCATCAAAAAAATAACAGCATGAGATGTGCAGCATCCCATGACACCGTTTAAAAACATCATGACGTCATGAAACAACTTGCTTTGCAAAGCGAAGCCTACCGATATATTGTCCGGAGCTTCGGGGAATGGCTGGCGACTATCGGTTACAGTGGACAGACCGTTTACCAATTACCCATCTATATCCAGGAACTACTTTATTACGCCGAAAGCAAGGGTTATACGGCGCTTTGGCAGTTGGATAATGATCTACTGCTGGAACATTATGAACGGCTGAAAACGCGATCTAATCAGCGCCGGGGAGGGGGCCTGAGCAATAGCTACCTCAATAAGCACCAGGACGCCTATAAAAAGTTCACGGAGTATCTGCGGCACAGCGGAAAAATGATATTGCCCCCCGTTGACCTCTCCACGGAAGAGGAAGAAGATAGGATAACCGCTATCATCACGACCGGCGAGATCGAGCAGTTGTATGAGATTACCCGGACGGCCTATGAGCCGGCAAAGAATGACCGCGGCCTTCCTTACTATGAGGCCATGCAGCTCCGTGACCGGGCGATGCTCACCGTGTTTTACGGATGCGGTCTTCGCCGTAACGAGGGGCATCACCTGGACGTCGGCGATATCCACTTTGATAAGGCTTTGCTTCACGTTCGTAAAGGAAAGAACTACAAAGAGCGTTTTGTACCGCTTACGGATGGAGCGATGACCCACCTGCGGGAATACCTGTATGATGGCCGGCCTTACTTCCTCGCGGCGAAGAACGAGGCTTTTTTTATCACCCATACCGGCCGGAGGTTGGGCGGCGCGATGATGCTCTTGCGGTTACAAAAACTCATACAACTGACAGGTCATACGGAGCTGATGGAAAAAGACGTACACCTGCACACACTCCGCCACAGTATTGCTACACATCTTTTAGGCAACGGCATGTCCCTGGAACGGATCGCGGCCTTTTTGGGGCATTCGTCCCTGGAGAGCACGCAGATATACACGCATTATTTACAAACCCTTCAATCCAAAAAATATGACCCTGAATTATCCGAAGTTCCGCGAGTGGCTTATCCTTAAGGGATATAGCGCCGCTACGGTGAAGACGATGGTAGAGCAGATCGTTACGTTCATCGCCTGGACGGAAGCGGAGAACATCCCGGAGCCTGCACAGGTCAGCTATAACGACGTGATGGCCTATGTACAGTCCTGCCAGGCGCGGGGTGTCAGCCAGAAGACCATCGCGCATTATGTCTCCGATGTGCGCAAGTTCTACGGCTTCCTGATCAGCGAGGGGGTGTTGAAAGAAAACCCTGCCGCCTTCATCAAGCCGCGCGGCATCAAACGCCGGGTATATTATACGATCCTGTCCTTGGGCGAGCTGCAGCAGCTCTACCGGCAGTACCCGGTGGATATTGCAGGCGAACCCGGCAGGAACATACCGCCTCAGGAGCGCAATATCCTGTCCCGGAAAAGGAACAAGGTCATTATGAGCTTACTGGTCAATCAGGGGCTTCGGGTAGAGGAGATCAAGGCCCTGCGCGTGCAAGACCTTCAGTTACGGGAGGGACGTATGACGGTACACAGCCAGCGGAGAACCGCCGAGCGGGTACTGGAACTGGAATCTTACCAGGTGTATGAGCTGATGGATTATCTCGCGGCCGTTCGAAAGCCTTTTATAGAAGCGGCCGGGCCATCGGACAGGTTGTTTTTACAATGGAAGCAGGGCGAGCATTTTTACAGCGTGACGGGCATGATGCTGGCGCACCTGCGGAAAATAAATGCCTCCGTCAAAAACTTCGATCAGATCAGGGCATCGGTCATTACCCATTGGGTTAAAATCTACAACCTGCGCAAGGCGCAGTATATGGCCGGCCACCGCTATGTCAGTTCCACGGAAGATTACAAGCAGCAGGTGCTCGACGAGCTGCAAAGCGATGTGAAGAAGTTCCATCCCCTGTGATAAGGTTATCGCAAAATGCGATAACCTGCTTAATCCCTTTGTTCACCTTTAAAAAATGAATATGCCGAAGAAATCAGCAACGGAGCTTATGCCGGATGAAGTGGTCATGAGTAAAATACTTTTGATCAGGGGAAAGAAAGTAATGATAGACCGTGATCTGGCAGAGCTATATGGAGTAACGACGTTCCGGTTAAATGAACAGGTCAAACGGAATAAAAAGCGGTTTCCCGAAGACTTCATGTTCCAGGTCACCAAAGAAGAAAAACAACAAATAATAGAGCGGTACGAAAGCCTGGCAACCTTAAAGTTCTCTCCCAGCTTACCCTATGTGTTTACGGAGCACGGTGCGGTCATGTTAGCCAGTGTGTTAAATAGTGACCGGGCGATTGCCGTCAATATCCAGATCGTCCGGATCTTTACCCGGATGCGGGAGTTGCTGGTAACACACAAGGATATTTTAATCAAGTTGGAGCAGATGGAAAAGAAAATGATGAAACAAGACGGCAAGCTCCAAAAGCATGACCAGGATATACAGCTCATCTTTGAATACCTGAAGCAATTACTCGATCCGCCCCAGGAGCCGCGGCCGCGCATTGGCTTCCGCAGGACAGATGAACAAGACTAACTTATGAGCCGGTTCGAATCTCCTTCCCCATGGGCAAGGCTAACGGCTTCGGGCTTTTTATGTCCAACACCTTTTTCAGGGAGATAGGAGGGCAGTCTTCGCACCCTGGTTAAGAAAAACGCGCGCCAGGTGCTACGCACAGAGCCCACGCTACCGTACCTGTCACGGTTTTGCCAGGGGCCCGCGAAGCTGCCCTCCGCGGCCACCTCTGCCGGGCATCCCGCCGCACAAGGCCATCGCACAGCCCGTCAGGGCCGCTCCACATTAAAGTCCGCCACCTGCCGGTGGCCGGCCGCTTTGGCTAATGATGAAGGCCTCCGCTAAAGCTTCGGCCGAACACCAAGGTCGACCGCGGGTAGCTGCCCGGCGGCCTATCGGCCTTCCTCCGGGCAGCACGGCCGGCCACATGGCGGGGTGGCGGCGGAGATAGCTTGCTTCTCCAGGACATGTTTACGATCATAACCCGCAGGCAACCCAATAAGCTGCCGCCGGCGATCAGCAGCATAGCAATACCGGGCGTTAGGAACGCCGTTGGCGCCTTCGCCGTCCGCCATAAGCCTGGTGGCACTTTGCCGGTGATCAGCTCCCTATGCGGCTTATAGCGCCCGTCAAAGGGGTTGTCTCCCTCACCCGCCTGGATTAGCGATGCTGATCTTTTCTACCCTCCGTTCACCCATCTGTTTAAAACGAAAAAAGGAACCCCCTTGGAGGGGTGAGGGGGGATTCCTTTTTTCATTCATTTTAAAACAAATCGTATGACTTACATCGTTAGAGAAGCGGGTCAGCTCAAGATCATCCAGGTACGGGCTGACCAGGAAGTCTACTTCCAGGCCGATTATGCCGGCAGGATCCTGGCATCCGGGAACAACACCATGGAGGCCCTGATCAGGTTCGGCGAGCTGCCCAACCTGACCGATCTCAATGACGAGCTGAACAAAGCGCAGTCCCCTAAGTAGGGGACTTTTTTTATTTAATGATGGGCCTCCGCCAAGGCTCCGGCCGAACGACCAGGGAACATAAAAAGACCGCCTGCTAAGAAGGCAGGCGGTTAATGTACGAGGCGACACCACGCGGGCCACGGGTATAAAAGCCTGTTCTGTTGCTGAGCATGGGACTAACCGCTCCCGTGCTTTTATACTTGTGGCCGGCGCCGGCAAGGCGTTGCTACCGCTGGGTTCTGCACGACTGTCCATCGCCGCGGCAGCTTGTTCAACGGCTGCCCAAAAAGGTTTTTCCGGTAAAAAGCTCCGGAGAGGCCCGGGGTTGCAGCTCTGCTGCTTTACATAATGTGATTCTAAGACCGTCCCCGAGGGCGGTGCGAAGCGCACTTAGAATGACACATTATGTAAACCCCGGGCAAGCACTGAAAGTAAAAGGCTCCTGGACGAACAGGCTTTACCGCAGGATAGACTTTTTCTTCCAGGTAAGGTTCTACTGAATAAAATCCATTATCTTCATCAGGAAGCTCTTTGAACAGTCCCGGAATTTTTAGGGGGGAACTCAGGCAAAAAGGTCGATCCCGGTAAAAGAAGAACCTAATTATTATCCATTCGGGCTCTGCATGAGTGGCATCAGTGATAAAGCCATCAAGATGAGCTATGCTGAGAATAAGTACAGATTTCAGAAACAAGAATTGCAAAGCAAGGAATTTAGTGATGGAAGTGGGTTGGAAATGTATGAGTTCAAATATCGCATGGACGACCTTCAACTCGGGAGATTTTGGTCAGTTGATCCTCTGGCGAATAAGTATGTGTATAATTCACCTTATGCGTTTTCTGAAGACAAAGTTATAGGACATATTGAGCTAGAAGGGTTAGAAGCTGTAGCTCTTAAACACTCAAATAATCCGTACATCAGGGCTTTGGCCGACAAAAACTTGCAGAAACATGAGGATAGTTTTATTGATAATGCTAGAGGCGCAGTGAAAGTAACCTTGACGATTGGACCTGGTATTGGATACGAAACAAAGACAGGAAAGTCGGGTGCAAAGGTTGAAGCAAAAGGCCCCTCACTTTCCGTAAGTATGAATGGAGCAGGCGAAGTAAGTGTGGAAGGTAGTGCCGCGAGCGTTACGGCTACTGGTACCGCAGGGAAAGTGTCTGGAGAAGCTGGTGCAAAGATTGGCGTTGTTACTTATGAGGATGGAAAGGTGAAGGGAAGTCTGGCAAAAGTCGAATACGGTGTCAATAGTACCTCTGGTAATGAAAAAAAATCAACAAGTGCCTCGGCGAGCGACGAAAGTGTAACTTACGGAGGCCAATTTGGTATTGTCGGTGTTGAAGTTTCGGTTGCTTGGGATAAAACCAAAGCAACTGTCAGCGATTTTTTTAGCACAATTGGTGATTACTTTAAATCCTCTGCTGAAGAGGCAAATGATAGTTTTTTTGGCCATCATGGAAAACCAGATTAAGAGATGAGATATAGTAAATTTTTGTTTGCGATTTGTTTTTGGAGTGCCTGCAAGGGGCCCGACAATTCAATCAATATGAACAAGTTCGATGTTGTTTGTAATCCTGTTATTACGAAATTCTTTCAAAACGTTGAATTAAAAAAATACGATGCTGCAATCGACGAATTGCTATCGGAAAATGAAAATATTGACCTGAAAGATTCCGCAACTATAGCATTGAAAAGTAAATTTTCAGTTATTAACCAGGTTTCTGGAGTTTATCGAGGGAATACTTTACTCAAAAAGAGAAGCATCGGCGACGATATCGCCATTTACAGCTATTTGGCAAAGTACGACAAAAAGTTTTATCGATTCACTTTTGAATTTTACAACAATGGCGTGCGTGTCAAAATTTACAAATTTTTATTCGATGACTCAGTTGAGTTTGAGCTCGAAGAATCGCTAAAATTATATATGCAATAGTCCGTAAATGCCTCCTGCCAACATTGCTATTGATAACGCAGTAAGAAATAGAGGAACAAGCGCATTCAATGCCGATTTAATGATAAATTCTTTAGGATTCTCAGGGTTGTAAATAACAGTGATTTTTTGGCCTTTTTTGAGCATCCAATATGTTGTGCCTACGTTGTATTTTTCTGTTATCCATTCGTTTTTTGAAGTTACGAATCGAACTAACGGATAAATTACTCCGCTATCTGGATTATCACTTTGTACTGTATCAAAAATTATACCTTCAGTTTTGATACCTTTTTTACGAAGTTTGTTCGCGTTGAATTGCAGCCTAAATGCGAAATAGGCTAGAGCCAGGCCAACGATAATTATAAAAATGCTTTCCATGATCAAAATGTCTGCAAACTATTCAAATTTTTGACAGAAAACAACGATTCTTGGTAAACGGTACAAAGGACAGGGCTTTTCATTACTTGTGGCCCAAAATAGCAGGTTCATAACAAAACCAAGTGCCCCATCTCCGGCGCATCCCCGATCCGCTGCAATTCCCCCTGCACAATCGCGTCCACCTCGTCCCGGATCAATTCAAAATTAGCCATCAAAGCCTCCTCACTAACATCCCTGACCACCGGCAGTTCCTCGAGGGCGAGAGCCGGAGCGGCCCCGGCCGCGGCCACCGCTACCCCTACCGCTCCCTGGTCATTCACCAGCCGGCAACAAAACGTCTTCACCGGGATCGGCTGCGCCGGTGTATCCGCCACCATACCCATGAATTCCCCCGAGCTCAACGACGCGATCCGCGAAACCGGGATCACATGTTCCAACACCCGCGACTGCGTGACCTGCAAATCGCTATAGGTCGCAGTAAAACTTTCCCTGTCCTGCATCGTCCTGCCAAAACGATCGGACAGCAGTTGCGCCGTATCACCTCCCGTTTGCCCGCAGAAAATATTACCACAATTGTTCAGGATGCCGTCCGAGAAATCTTTCCCATAAGATAGACGCAGCTGGCTGGCATCCTGCATACAAAGCGTGATCGCCATCTTGTTGCTACGCCCCGTGGCGATCGACTGGCTGATGGTATGCACCCGGATCGTGCTGAACTCGTCGAAGATCTCCGCCAGCGGATGCCGGCCTTTCCGGTTGGCCAGCCGGTTGATCGTATTGATATAGGCCGCGATCATCGGTCCATAGGTAGCCGTTTTCTGCGGATTGCTGCCTATGGTCAGGAGCTTGGGGTAAGCCGGATCATTCACGTCCAGCGAGAAGTCGTCGCCGGTCATAATGTAATAGATAGCGGGCGATGAAAGCCGGGCCAGCCGGATACCGCAGGTCGCCAACTGCCCTTCCAGCTGTTCGGGTGCCTGTTTAAAGGCATTGATGAAGTCGTTGATCAGCGCCCGTAGCTGTGGCTGGGCGCCGAGCACAGTGAACAGGTCCTTATAAGGGATCTGCGCCAGCTCGATCACGTGCGGCCAGCTGCAGTACCGGCCGTTTTCATATAGCCTAAGGAACCAGATCAGTGCCTGCACGAAGTTCACCGCCGACTCGAAGAAGAAGTCGTCCCGGCTGTCGTTGCCATGCGCCTGGACACCCAGCAAGACGGCCCGGGCGGCTTCGCCGGCATCCTGGATGTCGACGAGGGTACAGGGGTGCAGCGGGTTGCAGCGATGCGACCTGTTGAGATCGCCAAAATGAAGATTATAGTAGGCCGCCGCTGCCGGATAGCGATCCTCGCACCGTAGAAAATGATTGTAGACGATCTTCGACAAGTCGTCATACTTGAAATCGTACACGACCATCGCAAATCCTTTTTCGATATATTGCCGGATCATCGGTTCGACGATAAACCAGGTCTTGCCCGAACCAGGTGAGCCCAATATCAACGTCCCCCGAAAGGGATCGACGATGTTGATCCAGCTTTCCCGTTCCTCACCATGATAGAGGTATTTTCCGCGCTGGTTGATGGAAGATGCGCCGGTAAGCAGCCGCTCTTCCTGGGGGAAAGATTCATGCAGCCGGTTGAACAGATCAGGTTCGCTACGATGCCAGACAACACGCGTAAGATAATTACCCCCGTACAACACCAGCATATAGCCGAGAAAACAAAGCCCGCTATTCAACAAAGGGGCATTGTCGAGCAGCAGACTCCCAAAATAGAGACACAATCCTGCAAAAAGCCAGGATAGCGCATTTTCAAGCCGGTAATTGGGGTCCTT
>Ga0134128_10002315_pt1 | contig 23705 bp, 23 predicted proteins | sample KB31754_FD_96462 | JGI IMG/M metagenome (GOLD analysis project Ga0134128, IMG submission 96462) | Terrestrial soil microbial communities with excess Nitrogen fertilizer from Kellogg Biological Station, Michigan, USA - KB3-175-4 | ecosystem: Environmental > Terrestrial > Soil > Unclassified ... | reverse complement strand
GAACTGCTCCGCACACGTGAACCGCTTGACCCGATAATTGCCCTGGTACCGATGCACGATGCGGTGAACGGTCTTCCACGGCGCCTGGTCCATCACTTGGGTAAATAGCAGGGTGCCTGTGTACATAGCTTTCTCCAGCCTGAGACAAGCTGGAAGAGTGCCAAGGCGGACCCTGGCCCTTCAAGTCGGGGACACCATGAATATTCATAAAAGCAGTGTCATCATTGGCGTTTAACGAATTGACCCCGAAGTTAACCGGACACGACTGGCAAGACTTCTTCAATGAGGAAACGGCTCTTCTTCCATTTCCTTTCGAGCATGCTCTGTGAATCGGCAATTGGTCGCGTATCGCAAAATCTCAGTATAATCCATTGAGCGACGACTCTCCTCCAAGACAGAAACATGACCCTGGACTTTGCTGACTCCTCTCGGACCAAACTTATAGGCAGGAGAAGCCGAAGAGTCAAACCCGGTTGCTCATCCAGAGGGAGCGTTTTCCACAACCTCGGCTGAAAAATCCGCTTTCAGTGCGTGATGACCATCATGATGGCGCAACTCTTCCAGCAAGCCAAGCGCCGCGTGTCAGAGAAGACGCCAAGTTCAGTAGCCACTCCCTAAATCAGTCCATTCACAAAACTTCACCGCGACCGTTCTCCGCTTGACAACTTTTCTGTCGGCTGCGGTTCTCCTACTGGATAGCCGGTTAGACAGGGAGAAAAGTGTCAATTCTTGGCTATTCGGAGCAGATTACGGAAGAAGAACTATTTCCTTGGTGACCCTGCACGCGCCGATTTCTCATAAGTTGTTGCATCATCAGGGATCAATGCTACGCTAGGCCTTGTCATTGATCGGCACCAAACCTGCTAGAGGACCGGTAGGCGGCAACATGAGCGCCGCGGATGATTAACGGGGCCGTCAGTGAACCATCAACAAGGAGGCAGTACGATGTGTAAGTCGCTCCGGAAACAAGAGGGGTTCACCCTCATCGAGTTGATGATCGTCGTGGCGATCATCGGGATCCTGGCGGCCATCGCCATTCCCAACTTCCTCACCTATCAGATGAAGTCACGGCAGTCTGAAGCCAAAACCAACTTGATGGCCATCAAGACGTCAGAGGTTTCGTGGCAAGGTGAACGTGGGTGCTTCTTGACTGTTGCCGCTGCGCCGACCAATCCACCGGCATCCGGTACGAAAATGGCGCCGCAGAACTGGAATCTAGCTGGGTCGCCCTGGCTGTTACCCACCGGTGCAAACGCCAACGGATGGTGTTCAGGTGCCGCGGCAGGCCCGGGGATCTCGAGCGGGACCTTTGCAAATCTTGGGTTCCAGGCGACCGGCATGGTGAATTACCAGTACGCCACCGGGACATATCAAGTCTCTTATACCTCTTGTCAGGGTCCGACCGCAGCTCCGGTGGTGACTATTACACCCGAACTCGGGACTACGGACTTTGGACCTGCAGCCGCTGGTGTCCGTGCCACAGCAGCCAGCAACTTGGACGGAGATGCGGCAGGTCAGTGGCAGTCTGTGTGGGCCTCGGCTGATAACACCGGTTCGCAAGACTGCGTGCCGGGGGTGTTCTAAACAGCTGGCAGAGTTTGTGTGACGCTCACGTGTCCCGCCAGCTGGCAACGGTCGGCGGGACTTCTCACGTTTAGGCGAGATCGTCCATGCCAGGATTGCCATCCCTCTCAATTCACACTCACGGGTCTTCAAAACAATCTCCTTCTATAGTGTGGAGTGCAGTTACCCTGATGGCGTTCAGCTTTCTAGTACTAATTGTATTGCTACAACGGACTCTGGATGTTCGTATCGATGCTTCCGCGGCGAAGATCGAAGATCTGTCGCAACTTCCTCGTGGCGAATATCTCAAGCCTGCTCTGCTGGGTTATCACAACCTCGGCGCTGACCTTCTGTGGCTGCGGCTACTGCAAGTCTGGGGTAAGAAGAAAAATGCCGACAACGAATATGAATGGATGTATCACGCACTCGACGTGATCACAACGCTGGACCCTCGATATGCGTATGCCTACTACGTCGGTGGTGTCGCGCTCACAAGCTATGCGAACCGACCTGATTTGAGCAATCGTCTTCTTGAAAAAGGGCACCATGAAAATCCCGATGAATGGAACCTCCCGTTTTTACTCGGATACAATCATTACTTTGCTCTTGGGAATGCGACAAAGGGAGCGGAGTATATCGGACGCGCCGCCCGCACACCTGGAGCTCCGGATTTCCTTCCTGGTTTAGCCACGCGCATGCATGCCGAGGCCGGAAACCCAGACGTGGCTCTGCAATTTCTTGAAGCGTTGTGGAAAGAGAATCCGGACCTTGTTGTGCGAGAAAAGTTGGAGACTCGCGCCAAGGAAGTGATAATCGAGCGTGATCTGAGAATGCTCGAACGAGCGATCGAACAATATCGCAAACAACATCTTGTTTTTCCAAAGACCCTCACTGACCTCGCCTCTTCAGGATATCTTGATCGAGTGCCGACAGAACCATTCGGTGGCACCTATATGCTCGACGCTAGAACAGGACGGGTAACCAGCAGTACCCATCCGACCAGGCTGAAGGTATTTCGGCTAGATTTGCAGGGCGGAGTGTAGTTATGGATCTGTGCGACGAACAAGTTGTGAAGATCAATCAGCTCCACAAGGTTTTCCATGTTGGCTTCTGGGGGCGCCGTGTCACTGCCGTTGATGGACTGTCGTTCGAAGTGCAGCGAGGTGAAGTCTTTGGTTTTCTCGGACCAAACGGTGCCGGGAAAACAACGACGATCAAGATGCTCATGGGGTTGATTTATCCGACTGGGGGCACGGCCACTCTGTTTGGACGGCCCGTCGGCGACCAGGTTGCGAAAGCTAAAGTCGGATTCCTTCCGGAATCACCGTATTTTTATGACTATCTCACCGGCCGAGAGTTCTTGCGATTTTATGGACATCTTTTTGGGTTGTTGGGATCTGCGCTCGACAAGCGCATTGACGAATTGTTGGAACTTGTCGGCATGACGCATGCTCGCGATTTGCAGTTGCGAAAGTTCTCCAAAGGCATGTTGCAGCGTGTAGGGATTGCCCAAGCCTTGATCAATGATCCGGAGCTGGTCATCTTGGATGAACCGATGTCGGGACTGGATCCGATCGGGAGGAAAGAGGTACGAGATCTGATTCTGCGGCTCAAGGAATCCGGCAAGACTGTGATGTTCAGTTCCCACATTCTCCACGATGCAGAACTGCTGTGCGATCGTGTGGCCATGATCATGAAGGGAAAGTTGGTCGCCTGCGGGCATGTGTCAGAATTGATAGCAGGGGACACCACCAATGAAGTGGAAATGGTGATCGACCGGTTGCTTCCTGAGGCGCTCGAACGGATCAAACCCTTAACCGGAAAAGTTGTGTTTCAAGGGGAGCGGGTCATGGTGATGCTGTCCAGCCAGCAGGCGGTGGATCAGGCGCTCGATGTGATCCGGTCGGCCAAGGCTAAACTGGTGGCGCTCACCCCGCACAAGGCCTCGCTCGAAGATTTGTTTATTCGCAAGGCTACAGGAGCGCAACAGCCAGTGGAGGCTCGGCTCTGATGAAGGTGGTTTCGATCGCATTCAACACGTTTCGCGAGAATCTTCGAGACAAGCTGCTCTACAATCTGTTGATCTTCGCTCTCTTAATGATCGGCAGTTCTCTTATCTTGATGCGATTGACGCTCGGCGAGTTTCATCGCTTGATCTTGGACATTGGGCTGGGGAGTATTAATTTTTTTGGTACGTTGATCGCCATCTTCGTCGGCATCGGCTTGGTCAGCAAGGAAATCGAGAAGAAAACCATCTACACCATCGTCTCCAAGCCCGTCGCACGGTATCAGTTTCTCCTGGGGAAGTATCTCGGACTCAGTCTCACGCTGTTGATCAATACGGCGATCATGGCTGCCGGCTTGTTGGCGGTGCTTTATTTCCAGGATGTTCCTGTTTATGCCGTGTTGTTCAAGGCACTCGGCATGATCGTGCTGGAATTCATGGTCATCACAGCGGTGGCGCTCCTGTTTTCCACGTTCTCAAGCGCGACCCTCAGCGCAATCTTCACCCTGGCTATTTACGTGATCGGCCACTTGACGCCTGATTTGAAAGCGTTCAGTCAGAAAATGGAAGGTGTAGGACGGTCTGTGTTGGAAGGTATGTACTATATCCTGCCGAACCTGGATCGATTCAATCTAAAGGGGAACGTGACTCACCAACTCGATGTGCCGGCCGGTGATCTGTTGATGATCGCCGCCTACGGACTGATCTATACAGCGTTTCTCCTGATGCTCGCCTCGGTCATCTTTCAACAGCGGGACTTTCGCTAAGCCCACATCCTCGCTTCTATATTCACATCTTATTGAATCGTTAGGCCTGACGTAACGCTCGTCAAACGTGGAGATTGCAGGTTAGTTGACGTTTTACTGATGATGGACATGCGGGCGGAGGACAGACACCACGAGCAGACGCGCAGAAGGGTGTCAGTCCCTCGTCTCAGCTAGTCACAGCGCCTTCTGATGCAGACGAGACGTGTCTGGCATATTTCCCCATCACGCCCGAGGTGTAGCGCGGTACAGGCGGTTTAACTTTTTTCAGCCGAGCGGCGATTTCCCGCTGTGATAAATCGACATCGAGGCGTCGCTTGGGGATATCGAACGTAATCGTGTCTCCGTTCTTGACCGACGCGATCGGCCCTCCCTTCGCAGCTTCAGGAGCGACATGACCGGCCATCAATCCATGGGTCGCCCCAGAGAATCGTCCGTCGGTGAGCAATACCACCGAGTCGCCGAGGCCGGCACCAACGATTGCCGCTGTTACGCTCAACATTTCGCGCATACCTGGTCCTCCTGCAGGACCTTCGTATCGAATGACGACGACATCACCTGGTTTGATCTGCCCCGACTTGACCGCTACGAAGGCATCCTCCTCTCGGTCATAGACCTTTGCCGGTCCCTTGAATTTAGTCATCGAGTGGCCGGCTACCTTCACCACGCAACCTTCCGGCGCCAAATTGCCCTTCAGAATGACAAGGCCGCCTGTCGGTTTGATGGGGGAGGAGAGGGGACGCAAGACTTGTTGTCCGGACGTTTCATAAGCGTGTGATGCCTCTTCACCGATCGTTCGACCTGTGACGGTGGGCTGATTCCCATGAAGGAGGCCTGCTTCCAGCAATCGCTTGGCTACCAAGGTTGTGCCGCCGGCGGCATAGAGATCGGCTGCGGCGAAGCGCCCTCCCGGCTTGAGGTCGGCCAGTAACGGAACCTTACGATTGATCTTATCGAAATCGTCGATGCTCAGCCTGATCCCGGACTCACGGGCGATGGCGAGGAGATGCAGCACGGCGTTCGTCGAGCCCCCGGTTGTAGCGACGGCAGCGATGGCGTTCTCCAACGACTTTCGGGTAATAATCTGACGCGGACGAAGATTCTGCTTCACGAGCTCCATCACCATTTTGCCGCACTCAAACGCGACATCGTCTTTCCGACCGTCCATCGCAGGAACCCCATTGCGACCCATCGGTGAAATGCCGAGGAACTCAAACGCAATGGCCATGGTATTGGCGGTGAACTGGCCTCCACAAGCTCCTGGCCCAGGGCAAGCATGATCTTCCAAGTCCTTCAGCTCGGCGTCAGTCATCTTTCCTGACGCATGTTTGCCGACAGCTTCAAAGACATCCTGAATGGTCACATCATGTCCCTGAAACTGTCCTGGCATGATCGAGCCGCCATAGAGCATGAGCGACGGCAGGTTCAATCGGGCGAGGGCCATGACGGTTCCGGGAATTGTTTTATCGCACCCGGACAGGGCGACGACGGCATCAAACAAGTGCCCACGCGCGACGAGTTCGATCGAATCCGCGATGACCTCACGACTGATCAGGGAAGCCTTCATCCCTTCAGTACCCATTGAGATCCCATCGGACACCGCGATGGTGTTGTATTCAACCGGAGTACCACCGGCCGCTCTGATCCCGACTTTCACTCGTTCGGACAGTCGCCGCAAATGAAAATTGCACGGCATGACTTCAATCCATGTATTGGCTACGCCGACGAGGGGTTTCGACAGGTCATCGTCCGTAAAGCCGACGGCCTTTAACATGGCCCTGGCCGGGGCACGGGCAGCCCCGACCAGAAGATCATGACTCTGGAGCCGCACTTCTTTTTTCATCGGTCTTTGTGATCCCATTACTGCACAGACATGTTACTGGGTGGTGTAGGGGACACGGCCTCATGGGGATTCTTACCGTGCGGATTGACACCATGCGGATTGGCACTATGAGGATTCATGCCATATGGTGTCGCGCCTCCATGGGGAGCGCCATACCCTTTGTGCTGCTGCATCGCCTTGTCGTGCTCGGACTTTTCCTTCGCACGTTGTTCCGGAGTCAACAAGCCCATGACATCGCGACGTGTTTTGATGGACGTCATCCGCAGCCCGACCTGCAGATCTTCACTTTGTCTCAGCTTGGTTTCGATCGCGGTGAGATCGGATTGCTCATTATCCGTCAGTGCATTCAGTTCGCGCTCCGCGATTTGGATATCGGCCTCAGCCTTGATCCGGGCTTTGTCAAGATTGAGCTGGATGTCTTTCAGTTTGGTGACCTGATCAGCGGTGAGCCCAATCTCCTTTTCGTGTTTTAATAGATGTCGGATCAGGTGGCCGGTCCCGCTGTGCATCATTCCTTTACCATAGCCATGTCCTCCTCCAGCATGGCCGTAGCTGGGATCATTCGCCCAGAGGCTTGGTAGACCCACCACCAACAGACATGCCGACGCTACGACAAAAGCAGCCGTCGTCTTCGTTATAGACGTCATGAATTCCTCCTTGGTTGAGACACACTGGGTTCAAAGCTTGCCATAGCATTCAGCGCAACGCAAGTGAGTCTCTCGACTCAAATCCGTGCTGCAGTCGATCGCGTTCCGGCTCAATGCCGTTGAGCGCTATAGAGAAGCTCCGTCCGCGGATCCGGATGCCGCTGCTTGCTCAACCGTTCGTACAACACACGGTCATCTTCGCTGAGACCGGCGGGCAGGACAATTTGCAACGTCAGGAACAGATCGCCATGCCCGCCTGTGGCCGAGGGGAGCCCCTTCCCCTTGAGCCGGAGTTTCCCGTCGGCCTTACTGCCTGGTGGAACTTTGACCTTCACCGGTTCAGCTAATGTGGGAGCGGTTACCTCGGCTCCGAGGATGGCTTCCCAAGGATAGACGGGCAGGGTGACATGCAGGTCTGAGCCTTGCCGACGAAAGATGGGATCGAAGGGAATGACCACATGGAGATACAGGTCTCCGCGTTTTCCACCATGTATTCCAGGCTGGCCCTTTCCGGCAACTCTGACTCGCGTTCCCTCTTGAACACCAGCAGGAATCCGCACTTCTATGGTTTTGTATTCGGACGTCATTCCGGTTCCCTGACAGGTCGCGCAAGATCGACCGCGTACGGTACCGCTCCCTTGACAGGTCGAGCACGTTCGGGGTTCACGTAGATTCACGCGTTTGGTGACACCGGTTAACACTTCACGTAATCCCATCTGGACTTCGGTCTCGATGTCCTCTCCTGGCATCCCAGAACTACTGCGCCCGGCTCCGCCGCGTCCGTGGGTTCCAAAAAGATTCTCGAAAAAATCGGAGAATTGCTCGCTTCCGGATCCACCACTGCCGTGATCGGTATCGTTTCCTTCGGATCCCCATGGCCCGCCAAACCCTTGTGTCCTGGCTTGTTGGCGAGTTTGCTCGAAGGCTTGTGCTTGCTCCCAATCGACCCCGTACTGGTCATACTTCTTTCGCTTATCCGGGTCGGTCAGAACCTCCTGTGCTTCATTGAGCTCTTTAAATTTTTTTTCCATCTCGGCCTTCTTCGCACCCGCGTGGAGATCGGGATGATACTGGCGAGCCAGGCGTCGAAAGGCTTTTTTGATATCGTCGAGCGAGGCGGTTCGGGGAACGCCCAGAATGTGATAGTAATCGCGCGGGGTAGTTGCCATACCTGATACGAGAGAAGAAACGCGATGCTGATGCTATGGATCAGCTTACGGAGTGTAGAAACGGTTTGCAAGGGCCGAATGGGTCAGCGAGCGGGCGAAGTTTTCGCCCGGGCCATTAGCTTACAGTAGGAGCAGGTCTCAGCCGTGGTGGGCTGGCCACAGAGGGAACAGGGATGCAAGACCGAGCGATCTTTTTCCATGACAGTCGTTGGTGCTCCGGTCTGGTGAGACTTCTCAAGAAACCCCCAGTAAAACATCTGCTTGGTGCCGGGCGACTCGGTTTCCAGGCGATTCAAAACTTCCTTGTAGAGGAGCGTGTGCGCTCCTTGCGCCATCGGACATTCCTCAACGACATAGTCGATCTTGTTCAGGACGCAATAGGCTGCCAATTCTCGCTCAGTCAAGCGATACAGGGGCTTTACTTTCTTGGCGAATCCATCAACAGAGGCGGGAAGGCTGGGACCTTGTTTCTCAAGGTATTCGTTCTGCCAATGCAGCACGTTCCCCAGTAGTCGAGCTGCTTCATCATCCAAATTATGTCCTGTCGCCATGACATCGTACCCATGCTGGATTGCCGCATGGTTGAATTGATAGCGTTTGATCGTGCCGCATGTCGAGCACGTCGGGCGGTGGGCCAGCATTGCCAGCTCACGAATGCCGGCTCCTTCTTCTCGCTCGACGGTATGGATATGGAGCACAGCGTCGTATCCTGCGGCCACGGTCTTGGAAAAGTGCACGACTTTTTCTTGTGATGATTCGGAATAGCCTCCGATCCCGAGGTTCACATACAGAGCATCGGTGTTATAGCCCAGTTTCAGAAGAATAGCCCAGAGAGCCAAACTGTCCTTGCCGCCTGAAACGGCGACAAGGAGACGGTCGTTTTGTGCGAACATCTTCTGAGTCCGAATCGCTTTAGTAACTTGATCATGCACAAAACTGTTAAAGCAATCCTTACAGAATGCCGCGTTGTGGCGTGGTAACTTGAGGACGGCTTTGGTCTTACATTTCGTACAATTCATCAGTTCGATCATACGAGCGTAACCAGGATGATTGCAAACCGGCACCGCAGAGTAGGAAGCAAGATGCTGATGGATTGAGGCGAGCAGTAGTGTCATGAGCGACAAAAATCTCTGTCCGTATGTGTCCGTATGATTGACCTCTGAATCACGATCCGCTATGAAGGTAAGAAGTAGTGGTGTGAGAGAAGGGTAGAGAAAAGTGTTGAAGCGGTTCAAGGACAAAGAGTCAAAAGTTTACATAATGCGCCTTATCAGACCATGACATTCGAACTTCTTGGCCGTGTACATAAAGAACTTTCAATTACCGGACATGCGTTCTACGAAACTATTCTCGCTATTTCCGAACTGGTCAATCGAAAGGTTCAGATTATTCGTCTCCATTGGCAGGCTTCCACGTTGCTCCAGCACATTGACGATGTGACGGGCAAGGTCGGTCAACAAATCGTCGCACAGGTTTCTGATCGACTCCTATACCAGAATCATCCCGATTCAGTTGTCGGTGTGATCGATCAGATGCTTACCGACGCCATCTCTCACGTTCAAGAGTTGAAGCAATCATTGATCAGGGTTGATGCCCAGATTCGTGAGCTCAAAATCGAGACAGCCCATCAGGACTTGCTCTCCCTCCAACGTGATTTGGCGCTTCGTTCAGGGGGTATTGAACGGGTAACCGTCCTTCGTGGTGCTGCCGCAACTGGACAGCCGCTCAGTGCGCTTCCACAGCATTCATCCGCATACGTGGCGGCGGTATTACGAGGGCCGTTTCTGTTGACTCCGACCGACGATCTCCTGTTCAGACCCGGCGATATCGTGGTCTTGATCGGTTCTCAAACCGAACTCAATCAGCTCGTCTCATGGTTTACCGGCCAACGTCCCCTGACAACCTCGCTCACGAGATCGGCGTAGGACAGTAGGCACATCGACAGAGATCAGATACAATAGCGCTCGATGTCAGCCATCGCATTTCCATCTTCACGCGTTCTGCCCTGTTTTGTTGCTATCCTCTTTTCCTCTGTCATAGCAGGCGGCCGGGCCGAGGCATTATCGGCCGACTCACCCGGCATTCGCATGTTGGAAGAGATTCAAACTGTCATTACTGAACTTGCCGAGCAGGCCAAGCCTTCCGTCGTCAACCTGTTCCCCGTCCCCAGCGCAGGCAGGCTTCGCGAAGGACCCGGTGAGCGTACGCCGAATGCGTCTGGCTCCGGTTCGGGTCTGATTGTCGACCCTGAAGGCCACATCGTCACGAACAACCATGTGATCGGCGATGCGACTGAAATTGAAGTGCGGTTCTCCGATAAGACGAAGCTCATCGCTCATGTGATCGGCAAAGATCCGGACACCGATTTAGCTGTGCTCAAAGTGACCACCGATCGACCGCTGCCTAGTGCTCGATTCGGTGATTCTACCGGTGTCAAGGTCGGTCAATGGGTGCTGGCCGTCGGGAATCCATTCGGGCTGGACCGGACCGTGACGCTCGGGGTGGTCAGCGGCATCGGTCGCGAAAACATCAACCTTTCGCGGTACGAAAACTTCATTCAGACTGATGCCTCGATCAATCCTGGAAATTCCGGTGGTCCGCTCTTTAACCTCCGGGGCGAGGTGATCGGCATCAATACGGCGATCATCAATTTTGCCCAAGGTATCGGATTCGCCATTCCCTCGAACATGGTGAAACAGGTCATCGAACAGTTACTTGCCAAAGGCAAGGTTGTGCGGGGCTGGCTCGGCGTCGGGATTCAGCCGTTGACGACTGAGTTGGCGAAAAAATTCGGAGTCGCCGAAGGCGAAGGAGTACTCGTGAACGAAGTGTTCGAGAAAGATCCTGCAGCCTTGGCCGGGATCAAGCCGGGCGATGTCATCGTCCGGATCGACGGTGCCGTCGTCGATTCACCGAATAAGCTGTCTCGTCTCATCGCGACGCTGACTCCGGGCGCGACCTCAAAGATAGAAATAGTCCGGGATCTGAAACACGTGACGATGGATGTTCCCCTCACCGAGCGGCGTGATACCACCGTCACCGCATCGATTTCTCAGCAAGAGGAGAAGGTAGGAGTCAGACTAGGTCTTGACCTCCAAGATTTGACGGCCGCTCTGGCGGAAAGGTTCAAACTCCGTGAGTCGAAAGGCGTGCTGATTGCCAAGGTTGAACCCAACAGTCTGGCGCAAGCCGAAGGCCTCCGGGAAGGCGACCTCATTAAAGAGGTCAACCGTATAGAAGTGTTCTCCGTAGGAGAATTTATGTCAGCCATTGCGCGGTCCAAGCGTGGCGATACACTGTTGCTTCGCATGCTTCGGGAAAACCGCGCCTTTTATGTCGTGCTTAAATCCTCCGAGTGACGATTTCAATGGGCCGTGGCAACTTGTCCTTCTGTCTTATGTCGCTCGATGACCTTTACAGCTAACTCTCGTGGTACTTCATCATACTGCGCGAAATCCATGACATAGCTGCCCCGGCCCCCAGTCATGGCGTTGAGGGCCGTCGCATAGCGAAGCAGCTCAGCTAATGGAACCAATGCTGTGATCTGTTCCGCATGGTCTTGCGCGTTGACGGTCACGATTCGACCTCGTCGGGCGCTCAAGTCTCCCATGATAGCTCCAACCGCGTCGGTCGGTGTGTCGATTTCCACTGTCATGACAGGCTCAAGTAACACCGGATGCGCGGTCTCTAGCGCTTTCTTGAATGCCATCGATCCCGCGATCTTAAACGACATTTCGGATGAATCAACCACATGATAGGATCCGTCATAGACGGCCACCTGCACATCGACGACCGGAAACCCGCTTAACGGCCCCTCCTGCATGGCCTCAATGACCCCTTTTTCTACGGCGGGAATGAAATTGCGAGGAATCGCGCCTCCGACCACGCGATTCTCAAACAGATACCCGTTGCCCCGCGGGAGCGGCGCCACTTCAAGCCAGCAATCGCCGTATTGCCCGTGACCGCCGGTTTGTTTCTTGTACTTGCCCTGTGCCTGTGATTTCATCTTGAGCGTTTCCCGGTATGGGACCTTCGGCGTATGGAGCATGACATCGGCTCCGAACTTTCGATGGAGTTTCTCGAGGGCCAAATCGATGTGGAACTGCCCCATGCCGCTGAGCACCATCTCCTTGGTTTCGACATTGCGTGCGAATTCCAGCGTGGGGTCTTCTTCGATGAGTTTGTGAAGGCCAAGGCTGACCTTATCGATGTCCGTCTTGGACTTGGTTTCAATCGCGAACGACAAAATCGGCTTTGGGAGGCTCAGTAAGGGGTAACAGATGGGAGCATTCTCTTGACACAGCGTGTCACCGGTATGCGTGTCTTTGAGTTTTCCGATCGCCACGATCTCTCCCGCTTTTACAGAGTCGATGGCCACATGACGTTTGCCCAGGACCCTGTAGAAATGGCCGAGCTTCTCTCGTACATGTTTGGAAGCATTCAGCACAGTCGCATCGGCATGAATGGTTCCCGACAAGACACGGCAATAGGACAGCCGACCGATGAATGGGTCGATGATAGTCTTAAAGACTGCGGCTGAAAACGGTTCCTGCTGACTCCCCTTCCGCTCACACCCGTCCTGAGTCTCCGGGTGGATACCGCGCCATGGATGGGCCACACCACGCTCGGAGGGTGTCGACAATAAGGTCACAATGGCGTCTAGCAGAGACCAGACTCCTATATTCTGCGTGGCAGATCCAGCATACACGGGAAGAAATTGGTTTGTCTGGATGTCGCGTCGGAGTCCTTGGAGGAGGTCTTCCTGGTTTAAATCGCCCTGGGTCAAGTAGGTCTCCAACAAGGTTTCCCCGCTCTCCGCGACTGCTTCCACGAGCTGCTTGCGCACTCCGTTGAGAATTCTCTCCAGGTCGTTTGAAATCTGCACCTGCTCGATTTGAGCGGAGCTCGGTCCAGACCGTATAAGTTTTTCATGTCGCACATCAATTACCCCGTCTAAGTTCATGCCAAGGTTGACCGGCACTGCCATAGGGATTGGAGCACGACCGAGCTGCTGGCGGCAGGTCTCCAGAGCGTTCTCGAACGAAGCGCCTTCCTTATCAAGTCCGTTCACGAACACCAGACAAGGAAGATCCAATTCTTTAATTCTCGCCCACAGCCGCGCCAGCTCCGTCCGCACTCCCATGTTTCCGCTCAGAAGAAGGATGACCGCATCGACGGCCTGAAGGGCGGCGAGCGGTTCCCCAAGAAGATCAAGGGCGCCGGGAGGGTCAATTAAATTGATGTTGGTGTGATTCCACGAGAACTGAAGGAGACTGGTACTTGTCGAATTGCGATGACGAAGCTCTTCCGGTTCGAAATCAGAAACGGTGGTACCCTGTGTCACGGAACCAAGCGTGGGGATTGCCCCACCGGTATACAGCAAGGCCTCACTGAGAGAGGTCTTGCCAGCGCCGGCGTTGGATACGATCGCCACGTTTCTGATGGGCTCCAGACGGGTTGTTTCCATAGTCTGCCCTCCTTGTTACGTAGGGGTTTAGGCCATTCGCTTCTTCATATTCCTCTGGGCCGTTGTTTCGGCCGACATGATTTCAGGGGCCTTCGCACTCACTCCTCTGCCCCGTTATCCATCCTTCATCGGCAAAACTCACGTACCGACCATCTCCAACAATCACGTGGTCCAATACGCGGATCCCCAACAGCGTGCCGGCCGTTATGAGTCGATCGGTCAATCGCCGATCCTCCGGGCTTGGGGTCGGATCTCCGCTGGGATGGTTGTGAAGGAAAATGACGGCGGCGGCCGATTCACGCACGGCGAGCACAAAGACTTCACGTGGATGCACGATGCTGAGTGTGAGGCTTCCCTCTGAAACCGTGGTCTCTTTGATCACGACATTTTTTGCGTCCAGCAGCACGACCTTGAAGAGTTCGTGCTTCATATCGCGGAGTGCAGGGTGAAAATGTTTGAACAGATCCGCGCTTGAGGAAATACGAGTGCCGGTGGACATGGGAACAGCCAGCGACCGTCGCCCTAATGCCAACGCAGCCTTGAGTTGGGCTGCCTTGGCGGGACCGACACCAGGGATGGCGCAGAGTTCTTCAATGCCGCAGGCCGCCAATCCTCCCACCCCACCTACTCGGTCGAGGAGTTCGATAGCCACTTGCACTGCGGACGAATCGCGACGGCCGGTTCGTAACAGAATTGCGAGAAGATGGGCATCGGATAAAGCCTCAGATCCCTTGGCAAGAAGACGCTCACGGGGGCGCTCGGTCTTTGGCCAGTATGCAATGCCTTTTCTCGGTTCTTTGGCAGCCACGAAAACCCTCAGATGACAAAAAATTGACGGTCCGGACTCTTTTGTACCGGCACATAAGGCGAAATTACCGGCCTAAGGCAAATACGTAATTCATAACCCGTTGAAATACTGAAACATGACAAATTGGTGCAGCTCTTGCTTAACTTTGCCACTAGTTGTGAACGTAGTCACCTTGGGAGGGATCAATGGAATGTCCGAAGTGCAAAGGTATGATGATGTTGGAGCGGTTCTCTGATTTCTTTCTCGTGTTCTATGCATGGAAATGTATCAACTGCGGCGCCATTATTGACCGCACCATCTCGAACAACCGCAGAAAGAGCTTGGCGGCCCGCGAATCTCAGACCGTCGCGGCTCGGTAAACCATATTTCGTGCTCGGAGCCCTGCCCCTTTCTGAGGGTCTACTGAGACTCGCAGGGTGATCGTGTCTTCTCTGACATACCACGAGCACAACGATCGCATTATAGTCTTCCGCAAGAAGACGGTCAAAAGAGTACCGGTGATCCTTTTCGATTCAATCGTGGCCCATATGGTCAGCTCTACCCTTCTCATTTCTTGACCCCTGCAAAAACGCTATGTTAGAGTCCGACACTCAAGACGATGTTATCTGGTATGCGTGTGATCGCCGGTACCCACCGAGGTCGTCGACTCTACGGGCCGGGAAAACTCGCTCTTCGTCCAACCTCTGACCGGGTTCGAGAAGCCCTGTTTTCAATTCTCGGGAATCGGCTTACGAACAGCCGGTTTTTAGACCTCTACGCTGGGACTGGATCCGTGGGGATCGAAGCCGTCAGTCGCGGTGCTGCGCATGTGACCTCCGTCGAGTCGAACCGGGATGCATTGAAACTGCTGCGGCAAAATCTGGAGCTCTGTCATATCGGTGAGGAAATAGCCGTGCTGGGTCAGACTGTCCAACAATTTCTGAACCATCCTGATCAGTGGAACGGTCCTTATGATATTGTCTTTGCCGACCCACCCTATGCTGAGGCGTCAGAACTTTCATCATTACTCGCTGCGTCAAGGGCCGATGATTTGTTTGCCCTGGACTCATGGCTCGTCATCGAACATGCTGCGAAGACCGTCTTACCCATGTTGCTGGGATGCACCAAGTTTTTGCGCCGGTATTGCTATGGTGATACGGCCTTATCCCTCTACTTCCGTTCCCACACCGTGCAGGCATGAAAATCGGTATCTACCCAGGCACCTTTGATCCGATTACGCATGGCCACACCGACATCATCACCCGAAGCCTCCGTGTGTTCGACAAGGTGGTGGTGGCCATCGCTCCGAATCCGTCTAAGCACCCACTCTTCAATTTGGTGGAACGCCTTGACATGGTCAAGCTGGTCATGAAGGATGTGGGACAGGTGGAGGTCACACCGTTCGACGGGTTACTCGTCGATTATGTCGAGCGTTCAGGTGCCCATGCGATCATCCGTGGCTTGCGCGCCATTTCCGACTTTGAACATGAGTTTCAGATGGCGCTTGTGAACCGAAAACTTGCGAAGATGGTGGAGACCGTGTTCTTGATGCCTAGCGAAGAGTACTCGTACTTGTCCTCGACGATTATCAAAGATGTAGCGCAACACGGTGGAAATGTACTCAACTTTCTTCATCCGGAAGTGGCCCAGCGCCTACAAGCTCGTATCCGGAGTCTCAAATCATGAAATTGGCGGCACGTGTCGGTCGTATTGCACCCTCCCCGACGCTGGCCATGGCTGCAACCGCCAAAGCCATGGCTGCACAAGGACTGGACGTCATCGACTTTTCAGCCGGGGAACCGGATTTTGACACGCCGGAGCCGGTGAAGGCCGCGGCAGAAGCGGCCATACGCGAGGGGTTTACTAAATATACACCGTCGTCTGGAATCGATGAGTTGCGGGGAGCGATCGCCGACAAGCTCCATACCGAACTTGGGATTCGGTATGAAAAGTCTCAAATCCTCGTCTCCTGCGGAGCCAAGCACTCGCTCTACAATTTGGCAGAAGCCTTCCTCGAAGCGGGTGATGAGATTATCATACCGATCCCCTACTGGGTTTCCTATTTGGATCAGGCGCTTCTCAACGATGCGACACCGGTTCTGTTACCGACTAACGAGGAAGACGGTTACGTAGTCCACGCATCAGAGTTGGAACGACTCATTACGCCAAGAACCAAAGCCATCATCGTGAACAGCCCGTGCAATCCTACCGGTGCAACCTATGATCGGGCGACGCTGGAGCAGATTGCCTCAGCAGCGGTCCGGCATGATCTCCTTGTCATTTCGGATGAGATTTATGAAAAAGTGCTCTACGATGGGGCCACGCACATCAGCATTGCCTCGTTGGGATCGGAGATCGCTGCTCGAACCGTCATTATTAACGGCGTATCAAAATCGTATGCCATGACAGGGTGGCGAATCGGATACGCGGCCGGTCCAAAAGATCTGGTGACGGCGATGGCCAATATCCAAAGTCAGAGTACCTCGAATCCCTGCTCGATCTCGCAGAAAGCCGCAGTCGCTGCGTTGCGCCTTGGGGAACCCTTCACTCGGAAGATGGTGGAAGAATTTTCCCGTCGCCGAACCACCATTGTGGAAGGATTGAACAAGATTCCGAGTGTGTCATGCCGAATGCCGACCGGGGCTTTCTATGCGTTCCCGAATATTAAAGGCGTGTTGGGAAAACGCGGTCCCGCGGGTATCTTAAAGGCCTCGAATGACGTGGCGCATTATCTCTTGCATGATGCCCGAATCGCGGTCGTTCCGGGTGAACCCTTTGGAAGCCCGGAGCATCTCCGGCTGTCCTATGCCACCAGTATGACGAACATCACCAGGGGACTTGAGCGACTGGAGCAAGCGTTCGCGAAGTTACGATGAAGCTAGGATAAGGGAGGAGTGGCTCACCTAGCTCGCTGCAAAACTAAGAGGGAGGAAAGCGGTGCCGATTTACGAATATCAGTGTGACGGTTGTTCTTACCGTTTCGAAGTGAAGCAGAGCATCAAAGATGATCCGCTCTCAATATGTGCGCGGTGTGGGAAAGCAGTCAGACGGCTGATTTCATCGCCTGGGATCATGTTTAAAGGGAGTGGCTGGTACGTCACCGACTACTCCGATAAACTCAAACCGCCGTCGGGTGGTGAAACCAGTACGAAGACGGAAGAGAAGAAGGAGTCAGCCCCTTCAACGTCGGCACCTGCAACATCTTCGGCTTCACCCGCGACGCCGGCAACATCTGCCAACTCGTCAACTTCTACACCGAGTACGACGACGCCCTCCTCTTCACAATAGGTTCGTGGGCTGATTATCGGACACTCACTGCCTTCGGAGTCGGACTTTTGTTTGCCGGCGCCTTGGGGGCGTTTTTAGAAGCAGGCCTGGCCTTCACAGTCGGTTTCGTCGATGTTTTATGAGATGGTGCCTTCGGAGCCATCGCCTTCAACGCTCTCGTGCGTGTCACATCCAGCTGATGTTGGAGGCTAGTGATCATTCCGGTTTTTTCCCGGTTGATGTGGCTCAGTTCATCGATCTGTCCCTGTAGCTCCTGTTTGATCTTGGACAAGTCGGTGACCTGTGCCTGAAGCTCAGTTTTCTCTATGGTCAGGGTTTGGGTCTCAGACCGCAATTGTTCGATCTCGGCTTGCAAAGCCGGAGGCCAATAGTCACATCCCACAAGGCCAAGTGTGACGCTGAAACAAACTACCGTAGTGAGTAACCGCATCGGGTGGCGTTTCATGACCCTTCCCCTTTCATCGGAAATGACGGTTCCGCATCAGTGTTGGTGTAGACATTCCTGCGTCTTTACCATGTGTGTATACTGACCGTCGTGGGAAGGTATTCTAACAGATTGCACGAATCGGCTAAGATGAAGATCGGCTCCGGCTGTTTGGATCTAGGCCTACTTCGATAGTAGATCTATCTTGTCAGCAGACGAGGTGCGATCGACGTCATTGCTGAATCGATCGTTCGAGGATGGTGGACTATCCAGAATTTATGCCTTAAGAGCCCGGTGGGCGATGTCCGTCCGGAAGTGGCAACCCTCAAAGAAGATCGTCTTCACAACTCGATAGGCTTCGCGTTGTGCCTCGGATAACGTTTGTCCTCGACCGAGAACGCCGAGGACGCGGCCTCCGGCTGTCACGATCTCATTTCCCTTCTGCACTGTTCCCGCATGAAAGACCATCGAGGAATCCGACGAGATGGTTGCTAGGGGGAGTCCGGAGAGTGGCACCCCCTGCTGATAGGAACCGGGGTAGCCTCTCGATGCCATCACCACGCAGACCGTCGCGTCCGGATGCCATTCAATGGAAAGTTGATCAAGCCGATGTTCGATTACCGATTCGATGACGTCGAGAAAATCGGTCTTGAGTAAGGGCAGCACAACTTGTGTTTCAGGGTCCCCCATACGAGCGTTGAATTCGAGCACGTACGGTGTTCCATTCACCACCATCAGTCCGGCATACAGCACACCTTGAAATGGTGAACCGAGTTGGGCCATGGCATCCACCATCGGCTGCAAGACTTCGCGACGGACTCGATCTTGAATCTCGGTGGTTCCCAACGGGGCCGGGCAATAGGCCCCCATTCCGCCGGTATTCAAGCCCGTGTCGCCATCATCAATTCGCTTATGATCCTGCGCCGGCGGCATCGGCACCACGGTCTTGCCATCGGTAAACGCCATGATCGTCAGTTCCTCGCCGTCGAGAAACTGCTCGACCAGCACCTGTTTACCTGCTTGACCGAATACGGCCTTTTCCATCGAATCCACGACTGCTTGCTGTGCCTGGTGACGAGTGGTCGCAATGATGACGCCTTTTCCTTGGGCCAGCCCGTCCGCTTTGATCACGATCGGCAATTCCTGCCGCTCGACATAGGCCAGTGCGTCCGCGATCTTTTCAAAACTCTTGGCGTGAGCCGTTCGAATCTTTGCTCGTGTCATGACCTCCTTCGAGAAGATCTTGCTGGCTTCCAAACGAGCGGCGTTCCTGGTCGGCCCAAACACTTTGAGCCGGGTTTTGCGGAATTCGTCAACGATGCCCAATGCGAGAGGCGCTTCAGGCCCGATTACCGTCACATCGATCTTTTCTCGAAGCGCGAAGTCTTTCAGGCCGGCCACGTCGTCCGGCTTAATCGGGATGCAGATCGCCGATGAAGCAATTCCTCCATTGCCGGGGGCACAGTACAGGATCGGCTTGCGCGGACTCTGCGCAAGCTTCCACACCATCGCATGCTCGCGTCCCCCGCTGCCGACGACGAGAATTCTCATAGAGTCCCTTTAGGTTTGAAAGACAAAGAGGCTGCTCAAAATGGCCTGTCGCAAGGCCACCGCGAGCAAAATGCCGAGAACGTTGTCTCTTAAGAGGATACTCAAACAGGTCATCCAACGAGGCCGCAGGGAGTGAGAGGCCCGAAGCGTACTGAGTCGATGGACGTTGAGGGTCTCGAACGACTGAGAACGAAGTTGGGGACCTGTTTCAGCATCCGATTAGTGGCGGAAGTGGCGCATGCCGGTGAGAATCATGGCCATCCCATATTCATCCGCAGCCTTGACGACTTCTGCATCTCGGATCGATCCACCTGGTTGAATGACGGCCGTAATACCGACTTCGGCTGCGGCATCAAGGCCGTCACGGAACGGAAAGAAGGCGTCCGAAGCCATGACACAGCCTTTGACCGGCATTTGTGCTTTCATGGCCGCCAACTTCACGGAATCCACACGACTCATCTGTCCCGCTCCGATGCCGACGGTCTGGCCGGGCTTGGCATAGATGATGGCGTTGGACTTGACGTGTTTGCAGACTTTCCACGCAAACGCACAAGCGGCATATTCTTCATCCGTCGGCTTACGGATGGTCGGCACGGCAAGCGTCCGAAGATCCGATAAGACACCGAGATCGCGATCCTGTATAATGAGCCCGCCGACAAGTTTCTTCAAATCGAACCCTTCCTGCTTCACCTTCGTCAAGGAGCCTACGTCCAATAAGCGCAGATCCTTCTTCCGCCTCAATTCGGCTAATGCATCTTCGGCAAACCCAGGAGCAATCACGACCTCAACAAATGTGGAGGTAATTTCCTTGGCAGCTGCCATATCCACCGGGCGGTTGAAGGCAATCACGCCGCCGAAGGCAGACACGGGATCCGTCTCTCTCGCCTTGACGTACGCCTCACTCGGCGTCTCGCCGAGCGCCACACCACAGGGATTGTTGTGCTTGATGATCGCGACGGCCGTCTCTTCATATTCCTTCACCAACTCGAGCGCGGAATTCGCATCGAGGAAGTTATTGTAGGACATGGCCTTGCCATGCAAGATCTTCCCACGAGAAACCGATGGCTCCTTGCTGTCCAATTCACGATAGAACGCGCCTTGCTGGTGCGGATTCTCTCCGTAGCGGAGAGCCTCCGCCAACTCAAACTGCAGGGACAACACTTTCGGGAACTTGACCTCCCCGCCTTTCGCATGCTTCTCCAAATAGCCCGCGATCAATCCGTCATAGCGTGACGTATGCTGGAAGACCTTCATCGCCAACTCACGGCGCAGCGCCGGTGCCACGGCATTGCCGGTCACGGCTTCCAGCACCCGCGAGTAATCGTCCGGATCGACCACGACCAACACATCGTCATGATTCTTGGCCGCCGACCGCAACATGGACGGGCCGCCGATATCGATATTTTCAATGGCATCCTCGAAACGGCAGTCGGGTTTGGCGATTGTGGCTTCAAAAGGGTAGAGATTGACCACGACCACATCGATCGGACCGATCCCATGTTGATTCATCTGCTCGACATGCGCCGGAAGCGACCGGCGCCCCAGCAAGCCGCCGTGAATCTTGGGGTGCAACGTTTTTACCCGGCCATCGAGAATCTCCGGCGATCCTGTATAGGCCGCAACATCCGTGACTTTCACCCCTGCGTCGCGCAACGTTTTGGCCGTTCCTCCCGTGGACAAAATTTCCGCGCCAAGCGCTTCCAGTCCCTTCGCCATCTCAATGACTCCGGTCTTATCTGAAACACTGATCAACGCCCGCTTGATGCCGGCCATGTGAATACTCCTTAGAATCGTGTGTGATGTGGAACAGATACGTCGACTATGAAAGGCGTGCGAAGGATAGCAAATGAGTGGGGTAAGTTCAAGGCGACATGTGGCCGGGCACTGGTAAAGTTTGAAGGTTCCGTGAGCCAATGTTCGAGACGAGTAAGACAGTTTTTACCAGCGGCTGTGGCAGAATGCCCTATATGAATAGATCTTTTTTTGCCTACGACGAAGTCGGCGGAGACGGTGGAATCCGGCGCTCCCGTTACTGGGTATGTCCTCGTACATCGAGGTGGGAATACGGCATTTACTAGTTTCAACCCCGGCAAACGTGTCATTGACGTTGGTGCTATCATTCAAGTAAGGTTTCATCGGCGGTGAGGAGTTCCCATGCATTCCCCTACATAACCACTCACTATGGAGGTGTGCTATGCTGGCTGGCCGTTTGGTGAAACTGATCGAGAAAAACTCCGAACAGCTTGCTCGAGAGCTCAGTGAGAAAGTATGGAGCTCGCCACGCTGTAGCGATCTACGCAAGGTCCCACCAAACGAACTCCAAGCCCGCACCCGTGAGATCTACCAGAACTTGAATAATTGGTTGATGGATATGACCGAGGCCGAGATCGAGCGCCGCTACACGGAGCTGGGCGCGCGTCGAGCCTCGCAAGGTGTCGCCTATAGCCATTTTCTCTGGGCGATCACCGCGACCAGGGACCATATGGTGGCTTTTGTCCAGCGGGAAGGGTTGTCCGATAGCGCCGTCGAGCTCCATGGTGAGTTGGAACTCATGCACGTCCTCGGTAAGTTTTTTGACCGCGCGTTGTACTATACGGCCCTTGGGTATGAAGGCGAGCGGACTCGCATGGGAACGAACCTCCGCAGGCGGAGGGACGATCATCAGAAAGTGCATGCGTAGGATGTTGTCTGAGCGGAATTTGTGTAATCCACTACACCTATCGGGCTCACTTCATAAAGAGTGAGCCCATACTTATCTCTAGGCTCTCATTGTTATCGTTACAGTAGGCTCTCAATCTCGTCTACGGCGCTTCACCAATCCGCACCCAGCCGATCGATGACGATCTGGTGCACCACGGCGTACTTCCCAAGTGTCGAGAGGTACAGAGTCGCTTCGGCCACATCGAACGGGTCGATCTTTTCGCTGCGTTCGATATCTGTAGGAGATGCGTCTACCAATTCATCCGCCACAGCCCCCGGACAGATAGCACTGACCTTGATGTGATAGGGCCGGCCTTCGTCAGCTAACGATTTAGTAAGCGCCATAATGCCGTGTTTTGACGCGCTGTAGGTTCCAGTGCTTGCCCAGGCTTGCAGCCCAGCCACGCTCGACATGTTGATAATTACTCCGCCCTCACCCTGCTGCTTCATCTGTCGGAAGCCCGCCCGACAGCAAAAGAACGTGCCGCGCAGGTTCACGTTCATCACCTGATCGAAGGCTTTTCAGCGCTCGTTTCGACCACGCGGCCTCCACCGCCGATACCGGCATTGTTCACAAGAATATCGATCCGGCCATAGCGATTAACCGTATCGGAGATCAGTCGTTCCACCTGGCGCTCGTCGGATACATCCGTCTGGATCGGCCAGGCCTCTCCGCCCAGTGTTTTAATCTGCGAAACAGTCTGTTCACATAACTGCAACCGCCTGGCAGCAACGACCACCTTCGCCCCTTCCTGACCGAACCGAAGGGCAATAGCCTTGCCGATTCCGCTGCTGCTACCCGTGACGATTGCAACTTTGTCCTTCAGTCGTGGCATTTGGTCCCTCCTGCTTCACAATGAAAGCAGATATGCTATTTCAAGATTCTGTGGTATGGAAAGGCCATGAGCGTCACGGTCCTTTCCCCTCTCCAGGCCCTCTCAAATTTTTTGTCATTCGTCACAGCCAGCGTCAGCACAGAAGATTGAAATCCATTAATCAATGCGCATGCTCTACCCCACTGGATGTTCTGATTAAGGAGGACGGTGAGGGCTTCAGGCACGGGGAATCACTTTGTCTTCATCGACGACCTGGCTCACATAGTCCAGGGCAGCCGCAATGTCCTCGCGAGTGAGTTCAGGATAGATTTGAAGAATCTGGTCGTTCGTATAGCCGCCGGCAATCAGCCCGAGGATGTTGGTCATCATGACCCGTGTGCCTCGAATACAGGGTTTGCCGCTGCAGATATGCGGATCAATGCTGATTCGTTCATAACGCATGGCAGAGTCTCCACGAGATCGGACTCATTGTCCTCTAGCGCCAACGTGCTCATGATAGCAAGCCGTCCTAGGGTCCAAACTCAATTGAGCCACCAGTAGACGATCGCGATCAGGCAGATGGCGTTGAGGTAGGGTTTGGCGGATTTATCGTACCGCGTGGCGATGCGGCGTGCATCTTTCAGGCGGCAGAACAGGCGTTCGATTGTATTGCGCCGGCGAT
>Ga0134128_10002314_pt1 | contig 23708 bp, 15 predicted proteins | sample KB31754_FD_96462 | JGI IMG/M metagenome (GOLD analysis project Ga0134128, IMG submission 96462) | Terrestrial soil microbial communities with excess Nitrogen fertilizer from Kellogg Biological Station, Michigan, USA - KB3-175-4 | ecosystem: Environmental > Terrestrial > Soil > Unclassified ... | reverse complement strand
GAGCTCCTGGGTACCGGGATGCAGCGGAATGTGCCGCACCTTGCCGCCTTTGCCGCGCACACGCAGATCGTTGCGGTAGGCACGGCGCGTGTTCGGATTGTTGATGCTGGCGAACTACTCCGCCGCCGGCGGCACCTGGGCGAGCTGGTGGAATTCTGGCGAGGTCAGTATGCGACGGCTCGCCGACTCCGGCACCGTATCACCTTATTCATACCGCTGCCGCACGCTGCACAGCCGGCCTATGTTGAGCGTTTCGGAGATCTGCGAACTGCTGGTCAGTATTGAACTCTTCCCCGGCCATCGACCGAAATTGCACGTTTGCAGAGCAATGCTGGCGAAATTTGGCAATGATGCGCGCTGCGTGCGCCGCACCGATTTCCAGTTCGAATAGGACACGAATGGCTCCGACATCCAGAGCACGATCAACTTCCGTCAAGGGCGGGACACGGAGTTGGACTGGGATCGCCTGCATGAGGACTCCTTCAAGGCGCTGGAATATCTCCGTGTCGAACTGCTCGACGATCCTTTGCTCGGCACCTCGGGTATCGTGAAACTCCACCCGCAGATTGCCGTATTCGAGCAGTCTCACGCGCTCGATCGTTGCTGTGCCATGGCCAACATTGCGTACCTCCAGCGAAAGAACGATTGGCGCATTGTTCGCAGGAAGCAGAGGTCGCTCAGTCCACTGTAATCGCAGTGCAGGCCGAACCTGGATGCGCTGTGCCTTATCGGCGGATTCGGCTGCCTCTCTTGCAGCCTGTGTCGCCTCCTGTTGAGCTATCACTGCTGTGCGCTGAGCGCGATCAGCTCGAGCGGCGAAATAGATGGCCACCACAGCCGCCAGCGCGGAGACTCCACCGGTGATCCAAGTCGCAAGATCGGTCATGCAGCACCCCAACTGACGGTTTCAATCCTCGTGCACATTCGAGTCTCATCGCTTCGGCGCCGACGATTTGCAGCGCGACGGAACAGGTGGCGGATCCAAACGACGTTAGTCATTTGATGTTCCGTCGGCGTCAACGCCTCGAGCCTGCTGAGGTTTCGGGTACGGCGAGAAGGCCGGCCAGGGCTGTTCCTATTGCCTGCACACCCGGCATGTGCCGCGTGTGCCAACGCAGTAGCGGGACGCCGGCGGATTTGAGCGCGTGAGCCTTGCGCGCATCCGCCGCGCGCCGATCGGCGCGCTCGTGGCTCCCATCATCGAGCTCGACTGCTGCCACGATGCTCGTATCCGGCCTGACGATCAGAAAATCGATCGAGAGCTGACTGATGCGGTTGGCGAGACTGGCGCTCCATCCGCCGCGTTTGAAGCGTAGCGCCTGAATCAGTTGTACCTGGCAAAGGACGATGTGCTGAGGGCATGCCTCCAGGAGGCGCCGGTAGAATACCTGTTCGGGCTCGCTGAGCAATGCCCGCTTCGGTTCGAGGGGCCACAGCCGATCGAGTCCAGGGCCACCGCGGTGCCGCCTTTTTCCGAGGGCGGCGGCGATCATTGCTAGGGCGACCAGCAGGCCGAGCGGCCACAGCAGGTGTGCGTTCATCGCGGTATTCTATCTGTCCCGCTGATTCTTGCGTCAGTCCTAAATGCCGGTGGTCGCGACGCTCCTGTGCCCCTGCAGAACCCAGCAATGCCGTCGCTCCTTCGTCGCCGCTGGGTACGATGTGGACTGATCGGAGTTCGTTCTAACTCAAACTGAGATCCAGCACCCCTGCGCGTCCAGCCGCCACGAGAGGCTCGACTGCGTTCCTGACGCTCTCGTGATGAGTGAAGAGCAGCACCTGCGTGGTCAAGCCGAAGTCCGCCAGGACCTCTAGAGCTGCCGCGGTGCGCGCGTCGTCAAAATGGACGAGCAGGTCGTCGGCCACGAACGGAAGGGGCTCGGCGGCCGCGCAGTATGATTCGAGTCCGGCGAGACGGAAAGAGAGGTAGAGCTGGTCGCGTGCACCGTCACTCATCAAACCGACCGGCACCGAACGCCCGGAGCGATCAAGTCCGACGACCACGGGTTGGCCCTTGTCATCGATGTCGGCGGCGACCCCCGAGAACGCGCCTTGCGTGAGGATGGACATGAGTGCGCCGGCTCGCGCGATCAAGGGATCTTGCTGCTGCGCACGGACCTTTGCGATGGCCTCCTTCAGAAGGTCGCGCGCGAGTGCGAGTGGAACATAGCGTTCGGTCACCAAGTGAAGATCAGCGATTGCGGCTTCCCGAGCCGCCAGGGCAGTGCTGAAGCCCTTCTCGTCCAGTGCCTCCTCAAAGTCGGCCCTAGCTTTCACTGCCGTCTCGATTGCTTGGGTGTGGGCCGCTTCGAGCGCGTCGACGTCTCCCGCAAGCTTCGTCTCTTCCGCCCTTAGGGCGTCCGCGTCTGCGCCATGCCAATCAGCCCGCAACTCCGCTTCGGAAACGCCGCCACCCGCTGCCGCCAACGTTTGCAGGAGTTGCCGTTCGGCTGCTCGCCGTTCTCTATGTTCCAGATGCCGCAGGCAAACCTTCGCCAAGGCAGCTCCGTCGCCCTCTGGCACGTTTGCCTGGTGACACAGATGTTCAAACATGGCCGCTGCCTTCTCGGCTGCCGCTTCATCATCGGTGGCATCCTGCTGGTGCTGTTTGAGCTCGTCGGCCAGCGCTTCGTGCTTGGTCAATTTCGCTTGATGTTCCGACCAGCGCCGCTGGAGAAGCTCGACTTTAGCTAAAGCGTCCTCCGGGAGCTGCAGCCCCAATCTTTGACCGAGCGCATCCGCACGTCGGATGACAGCTGCTTCGTCCTCGTCCATGCGGTTAAGCCGCCGGCGAGTCGTGGTCAGGGTGGTCAGGATACCCTCGGCGGCCGCCCATTCCATCGCTGCTGCGGCGGCGTCATCTAGTGATAGTTTTGGATCGAGACTCAACTTCGGAAGTGCCACAACCCAGGCGGAGTTCCACTCGATCTCCGCTGCTTTCAGGGTATCGAGCCGCTCCTTTGCTTCTCGAAGCTCGATGCGGTCCTTCTCTAGCTTGACCAGGTCCCGGCTGAAATCGGCGTACGCTTCCTCATGAGCTGCGATGGCGGCAAGCGCTTTGCGGACTCGATCCGCGAGCGTCGACCGCTCCTTCGGGTCGATTCCCGTCGTTTGTTCCACATGAACCAGCAACTCGAGCGGACTGCTCAGTAGGCTCTCGGCGGCTTGGACCTGATCAAGTTGCGCGTTGGCGTCGTCAGCGGCCGTCAGGGTTGTCTCGCGACGGCGGGCGGCGTCCTCCAGGGCGCGAGGTTCCGGGTAGAGCTTGGCGGCGATGGGGAAGGCGGTGGCGAGGGCCTCCGTCCTCGCTGCGACGACCGCTTTCAGGCGCTCGATCTCTGATAGGGCAGCCAGCTTTCGAGCTGCGGCGGCCTTGCTCAGACGAAGGGCCTGCGTGTGCTCGGCCGCACGCTGAGCTTCCGCCGCGCGACGGTCGGCCAGATCGTCCGCTGCGACGATCGCTCTGTCCGCCTTGTCTACGTCGCGAGCGCGAGCGTCAGGAGCCGCGTCCCACGTTCCTGCGCGATACGCCTCACGAAGGGGTTCCAGGGCTTGCCCTCGGGCCTCGCGGGCAGCGCGGACCGATTCATTCGTTGCAGGCGCGCCCCCTCGTGAGAGCCGCTCAGCTTCGATGGTCTGCAGGGTCTGTTCAGCTTCGGCATCAGCCGCCGCCTTCGCCTCGGCGCGCAGATGCGCATCGAGTTCGTCCAAGACGCGCAATTCCTCCGTCACACGCTGGGCGCTTGGGAACGGTGTCTTCGCCAAGCCGTCAAGGTCACCCAGACCGAGGGCGACCGCAGCGTCCTGGGCCTTGGCCAGCGCGGCTTGCGCCTGCCGACGGCGCAGGTCCGCAGCCTGCGCGGCGCTCGGCAGCGAGGCAATCTCGGCGGCGGTCACACCAAGCGGCTCGCACCTTGCCGTTGTCTGGGCGTCCTGGATTCGCTGCTGAAGCTTGCTCAGTTCTGTATCGAGCTCCTTCATCCGCGCGGCAGCCGCGTCCAGTTGGGGTTCACGGCGCTGCGCCTCAGCTACCAGGGTGCGCACTCGCGCCACATCTGCTCGGGGTGGAAGTCGCCCGGCGAGGTCATCCTCGGGGCCGGCGCCCAGGCGTCGGCGAAGCTCGGTGAGCTTCTGTTCAGCCTCGGTGAGCTCCTTGATCCGGTTCGGACGGTCTTCGCGCTGCTTGGCCACGACGGCGCGTTTCTGCGCCAAGTCCAAAATCTCCATTTCAGCCGCGCTCCAAGCCGGGTCGATGTTGAGTTCAGCCAGGCGTGTTGCCAACCCCTCTGCGCGGCCACGCGCTTGGGTAGCCGCCTCCCTCGCCTGCGCGAGCCTATCTTTGGCGGCTGCGACCAGCTCGTGGAAGTCATCAGGGAGCTGTGGCAGGTTGTCCATCGACGCGAGCGCCGCTCGAGTCGCATCTAGTTGCCGGAGCGGGGTGGCGACGCGCCCATTGCGCTGGGCCTTCGAAAGCGCTTTCGCCGCCATAGCCTTTTCGTCGCGCACCTCATCCCGGTGGTCTTCCGCGGTTTCGACCGCCAGGCGCAAGCGCTCATACTGACTGGGGCTCAGCACACCCGCCTTTACGTCGCGATCGGCCACCGTGAAGGCGTCCAGCGCCTTGTAGAACGCCCGCTCCGTGGAGCGCCGCGGGCTGAACAGGCCGTCGGTCTCCGCCTCGAGCCGTTCCAGTCTGCGCACCAGCGGACGGAGTCCACCGCCGGCTTCGATAATCAGCCGCCCGATCTCGCCCTCTGCGGTGAGCAGATCAGCACCACCCGAGCGCAGGTCATGGTGGTCAAGGGCAAAAAAGGTTTCGAACCTGTCCTTTGCTATGCCGCCCAGAAGACGGGCAAGCTGGGCCTCCTCAACGGGATTTCCGTCGCCGTCGGTCAGGGTGCGGCCGCGACCCTTTCGCCGGCGCAGGGTAAGCAGCCGACCGTCCGCCATGCGCAAGCTCGCGGTCAGCCGCAGACCCTCGCCACCGTAAAGTAGTGTCTTCGGCGTCCTCTCGGGGACGCCGAAGAGGAAGTCCTTTACTGCGGCGAGACTGGTGCTCTTCCCGGCTTCATTGGGACCATAGACGAGAGTCAACGGCGCGGTCGGCGCGAAATGGAGCGCCTTGTCCTCGAACGCCCCATATCGCTCGATCTTGAGGCTTTCAATTCGCATCGGTGCCTCCGTGAATCAGGGAGAGCGCCGATTGCATGGCCCTATGCGGCGCCTCAGCACGCAGGCGCTCCAGAAGTTCGTCCGCCCGCGCCCCCGCAGGCAACTTGTCCCGCAACGCACCCAACATCAGTTCCAGGTTGGCAGGAAGCGCCTCGGGCGGGAGGTCAATGATTTCCTGGGAGAGGATCCCGGCTGTACCGGCCTCTATGGCATCCGTAGCAATTGACGGCGTGGCCGCAAGAGCTACGCGTTCGATCCAAATATCGTCCGAGACAGCCGCCGCCGCGGCGAAGACATCCTCACGCAGCCCCTGCAAATCCAGTGCGATCAGGCCTGACAAGGAGCTTTCGCCAGCAAACCTTACGCGCACGGCAATCGCTCGTCCTTCGGCATCGCCGAGCGCGCTCCTGAGATGTTCTCGAGTGCGGGCCACGAGATCAGCGCGGCTGCCGCACTCAGAAATGTCGATATCCACGATGCTCCACCGACAGACATCGAGAGAGCGATGCTCCAGGCCGGCGACCTCCTTGTCCTCGACAGCGACGAGGAGGGCGCCCTTAGGACCGCTCTCGCGGATGTGGCGGCCCTGTAGGTTTCCGGGATAGGCCACATACGGCCGCTCGCTGAGCACTGCGCTCGCATGAACGTGGCCCAGCGCCCAGTATTGGTAACCATGGTTGACCAGTTCTGCGAGCGAGCACGGTGCGTAAGGCGCGTGATAGGCCTCGCGCCCTTGGCAAGCCGTATGGAGGATTCCAATGTTGAACACGCCCGGTTCGGCCGCGGGGTAGTTCCGGGCGAGGTTCTCCCGCACGTCTTCTTGTGGGAAGCTGCGCGCATGGATCACAGCCCCTACATCAGGGAGGCGGATGGATTCGGCCTTTCTCTTGGAGAAGACGTGGACGCTGTCAGCGAATTGCAGTTTGTCCATAAAGCCGTTTGCGGCATCGTGGTTGCCCAGGGCAATGAACACTCCAACCCCTGCCTCGGCAAGGCGGCGCATGCGCGAAACGAAGTAAAGGCCGGTTTTGATGTTGCGTAACTCGCCGTCGAAGATGTCTCCGGCGAGCACCACGAACCGGCATTCCTCGGCAATAGCGGTATCGACCAGCTGATCAAGGGCGCGCCGCGAGGCGTCCTCGATGCGTTCAGCGAGGCCGGCAGATTTAGCTGCGAGGCCCTGCAAAGGGCTGTCGAGGTGCAAGTCGGCGGCGTGCAGAAACTTAAAATTCACGTGCTTCCCCTCTGGAATTCAACCTAACGTCGGCGTAGGTGCTCGGCTGCTTGAGGTTGATGCTCAGCACCGCATCAGTCCGCCACCAGCGCACCTCCGATGCTGCAGTCAGCATCAGGTTCTCCCAATCCAACGCTTGATGGACACCCAAAGCGACCGTTGTATTGGCGTTGCATCGGGGTATTCTCGCGGCGGTGACGGGGCCGGGACTTCAGAGCCATAAAACTTGATCTTGGTGGCCTTGTCGCGAGCATGCTCGGCGGCAATCTGGTCATCACTCTGGGAATCTGCCTCGATGATCCTGCTCCGGCCGATGATGTAGTGGGAGCGGCAGGGCAAGTTCCAGTTACCGATAGAAGGCCACAGCGAGATGGTCTCGCCATCGAAGGTCAACCGCCAATCAGTCGGCGTAAAAGGCGTAACTACCTCCTGCCCACAGCCGCAACAGCAACTGTGCGCACCTGTTGCGTAGTCCATGGAGACATAGATCACTCCCGGCTCCAGGACCTCGGGAATGTGTCGAACGAACTGGTGCTCCAGACGACGGTGGCGCATCATGGCTGGTCTCCGTTGAGCAGCATGTTGCCGTCTGTTGTGTATGTGGCATGATGCTCGTGCTCCAGGTCCCGGTAAAAACCTCGGAGCTTCTTCCATTTGATAACAGCCAGCGCAGCGTTGAGCGCATTAAGCTCGGCCACTTGGATGTTCGACTCGTAGATCTCATCGCCGCCGCCGGCGAAGGAAGCCCGATCCCGCATATGGCTGCGCTTCTCGGGCGTACTGGTAGTGGTTCGGAGGATTCCACCGAGTGAGCCGTCGACGAGTTCCAGGCCCATGCCAACGTCGATGAATGGAATGCCCATTGCCTCCAGCTTCTCCACAATGGGCCGCTTGGCGGCCCCATCGTCCATGCTGACGAAGGCGAAGGTCACCCCGTCTAGGAGATGAAGGTTCTCCGGTGTGAGTAGGGCAGGGTGCGCTACGATCCCGCGGTGCATTCGCGAATAGATGCCCTTGAGATAGTCGACCTTCAGTGGGGCGTCGCGGAGTTCCTCCAAGGCGGGAGCTCCCGGGGCACGGAAAGCGTTATGCTGAAGGAATTCGTCCGCGTCGAAGATACGGACCTCACGGACCGGCGTCTTCGCCACGAAATCGAGCACATAGCTGCCCGTGCCGCCCGAGCCGATGATGGCGACGCGCTCGTCCTTCAGCATTTCCGCTAGTGCTCCGATGCCGGCCCGATCAGAGGCGGTCTCGGTGTAGTTGAACACGGATTCTTCATGTTGCTCGTCCGGGGACGCGTAGGTCCGAGGAGTTACGCCCGGCTGCAAGACGGCAGCGGGGCCCGAAAGGATGCCAGCATAGGTCGCCATCTTGTGGAAGTAGTCCGTGTACCCGCCCTCCGGCTTGCTGGAAAAAGAGTGCCTCGCCGTCACGTTGTGCCCGAGGTTTAAAGCGTGCGTCTGATGCCTGATCTGGGAGATTGGCGAACCATCAGCCTGGCAGGGGAACTCCCCATCGAAGTGAACGACATGCGTGTCCGGCCGTTTGGTTTGATCGCCAGCCAAGTTCAATGTGGAGATCAGGGTCCCCTTCAAGACCTCGCGCTTCGCGTTGACGTAGGGCACTCCGCGCATGAGCAGCAAGCTGCCCTTGATTTGCACGAAGTATCCGGCTTCTCGCAAGCGCTTCAGGTCGGGACTAAGACTGAACAGTCTTGGTGACATTGAAGATGGTCCCGTTCCTGACTTTGACTGTACCCCCCGGGCCGAGCTCACCGGCGTGGGGTGTTGAGGCAGCGTTGCGGTAGGTCATTGAGAAGACCGTGTTCGGCGGCTGCGGGCCGGGGAACCCCAGCTGGACAACCTGCTCGAAGGTGACGGTCTGTCCCGGCACTTCGCGCGGCCGGGAGTTGACGATGATCTCGATCTTGCTCCGGCGCTCGGCCTCTTCGAGTCCGTGCTCAGTCTCCTCAATGTCGCTGAGGGCCTGAGCCATGGGACTTCCGGCGTTGCCGGTGGCGGTAGGATCGGTATTCACTTTGAGCTGTCCTTTTCTGGAGAGGAGCCAAGAGCGGCTCCACCAGGGTAATCGGCCTGCCAACGGGCGACCGGTAAGGACGATCAGAACTTTTTTTCGAGAGTGCCAGCTGCCACCGGCCCGCAGATGAAATACGCCGGGCAGCGCGGGCATACGAAGCTCGATTCCTTCATAGGAAAGGCGCCGGCCAATATCCGGCCGAGCGCCTCGGCGACCTTGTCGCGGCGTCGTTCGAGGACATCCCGCTTCAACTGGACGGGCGTGGTACAGGCATCTGCCAGATAGATGAGCTCAACGCGACATCCCGGGAACAGGTCCGTGGCCGCCAGTTGGAAGGCGGCCGCAGCCAAACCATCGGTCGCTCGAGTGGACCGATGCCCGCTGCGGACCCTCCTAAAAGTGCGCCCGCTGCTGTCGTCCACCAGGACTTCGTCGGGGGTCACGACAATCTTGCCGCCGGGGACTGCGAGTGTGAGCATCTGGGGAGGAATCGAACTCTTGCCCCTACGGCTCTCGGCAAAATAGCCCACGAGAGCCAGCGCGATAGCACGGAAATCAGCGGCGTAGCCGTGGTCCGCCAGGGCATGGCTGTCGAAAGCTGTGGCGAACACCTCGGCCACCATTTCGTCGTCAGCTTCGTGCGGCTGTCGTGCGGCGAGGATCTTCACTACGTCCTGGACGACATCATGCATCTCCATGAAGGCCGTGGCCGTGCGGCGGCCGCCCACCTCTAGGACGTGCGTATAGAAGAAGCGGCGCGGACACCGGTCGTAGAGCTCTAATTGGCTCTCCGTAAAGGTGAGGGGACATTCAAACCGCACATCCAGGGGAATAGTGTCCTCGTCTAGCGGTTTAACGAGGGCGGGAGTCAGCGCTCGCTGGATGATGCCAGGGCCGACCTTAGCTAAATAGGGGGAAGGATCCCGGCGCGCGTTGTTCATGGTGCGCGCTGCGGAATAGAGAAACAGGCGATCTCGGGCTCGCGATAGCGCAACGTAGAAAAGGCATTCCTGCTCTTCCTCCTGATCCGAGGCGAGCGCCGCCAAGCCGGACCCGGCGGCGCCATCGATCATGCCGTCTGGCGGGGGGCAGGCTGGCGCAGGGGACGTGCGGGGAAAGGCATTTTTGTTGAGGCCGAGCAGGTGGACAGTAGGGAACTCTAGGCCTTTGCTGCTATGGATCGTCATCAGCCGCACAGCATCGATTTCTTGGGCGGCCAGGGGCAACTGACGCAGGTCGCGCTCGTCGGCCAGGAGGACGAGGCGTCGGATGCGGTCGAGCAGTCTTGTGATTGGCAGTCCAACCCCGGAGGGCTGCACCCGAACGAAGTTCATAAACTGCCATATCGCAAGGCCGCGTGCCCGGCCCGCATTGTCTTGGGCTTCAGCAATATCGGCGGCAAGCCGGGTACGGTCGAGCAGGAACTGGGCCAATACCGACCAGGGGGCGTCGTCGCCATGAAAGCCTCGGAGCGCTGCCGCCATGGACCTGACTACTTCTTTACCTTGCATAGTCAGACCGGGGATCGCATCCGTATCGAACCACGCCATGGGCAGATGGGCAGCTGCCTTTAGGTGGGTAAGGATGGCCGCAACGTCCGCAAGCGAGATGCTGAGGACGGTTGGCGCCTTCAAGCGCACCAAACCCATGGCGCGCCGGTCGACGAGGAGAGAGAGCCAGGAGAGCAGATCCTTGATCTCCGGACGTTCGAAAAGGCTGCCCAGGAATAAGACCGGAATCTCTAACCGCTCTAGTTCGGCGCCCAGGCGCGCGAGACGCTCGTTGCCTTTGCAAAGCACGGCTTGGTGTCGCCAGGTCCTGCCGGTGGCGCACTCGGCCAATATGGTCTCTGCCAAGCCGGCAGCTTCCTCGTCCCCCGTCGGAAGCACGATGTGCTCCGGCTGAACGCCCGAGCGGCCGCGCTTAGCCTTCAAGTAGGCGGGCCCGGTTCCTGCCTTCATCTGACCGCCGAAGGCCGAATAGGAGTCGACAACCTCCTCGATAGATCGGTAGTTGATTATTAAGCGCCCTGTCTTCGCGCCTTTGAAATCCTCGCCCGCGAAGCGGGCCATGTTGAACGACGAGGCGCCGCGAAACCGGTAAATGGATTGCCGAGCATCACCGACTGCCCAAAGGTTTCGCCCGCTATTGGTGACGAGCTGCAGAAGCCGCACGCTCGCGCGGTTTACGTCTTGGTATTCGTCCACCAAGATGTGCCGGTAGGTCTCACGAAGACTGACTGCAACCTGCGGATGTTCGATCAAGAGCTGCACGGGAAGAGCCACGAGATCGCCGAAGTCCACGGCCATCGCACCGCGCTTCAGGCGTTCGTATGCGGCGTACACCCGGCCGACCTCGGCCGCCTTGGTGGCGGCGGTCGTTTCGTCTTCCGTGCTCGCGGCCTGACACATGGCTTCGGCGAGCTCGGCGTAGCGAACCGCGTCGACCACTTCGTCCTTAGCTCGCGAGATGGCGTTCAGCAGGTCTCGTAGGACCTCGCTGGGATCCCAGAGGTTGCGGTAGTGAGTCAGGCCAAGCTGGGTAAACTCGGCCTCAAGCAGGTCCACAGCCTCCGGGCGATCCATCATGCGCGGCTCGCGGGCGAATCCCAGCTCCTTATGGAAGCGGCGGACCAAGTCGAGGCCGAAGCCATGGAAAGTGCCGATCCACATCGCCGCAGCTGCATCGGGTAAGAGGGTCGCGATGCGATCAGACAATTCCCCAGCCGCCTTGTTGGAGAAGGTGAGCACCAGGATCTCATGTGGGTCGATCACCTGTTCCGCAACCAGGAAGCGTGTTCGTCCCACTAGAGTCTGGGTCTTGCCCGTCCCCGGACCGGCTTCGAGGAGATAGGGTGCGCCGATATGCTCGGCCGCCGCCTTCTGCTCGGGGTTGAGCTCCTTCTCCGGCTTTGCTTCCGCCACGGACGCCGTCACAGCGGGAAGGAGGAGGGCGTCCAAGAGCTGCTGTGCGACGGCATCGAAAGGCGCCCTGAGCCGCTCAGCGATCTGCGTCGCGGTCAGGCCGTCAAGGTGCAGGCGGCGAACCCAGCTTCGCGGCATGATCAACTCGCGTCCGAACAGATCCATCTGGACCTCGCGTCGCTGCCGACGGCTATAGTCTACGACTCGGTCTTCTCCGACCGGAGCCGCTTCAGCAGAGCGCGCCGGGTCGACATCGATGACCACGTCTTCCGTCTGGTCATCCCCCAAGGTAGCGTGTCCGAGCTCATGCCCCACTAGCAGTGCGTGGTGGAAATCGTCCCCGGTATGTTCATGCAGGATGACCCTGCTGAGCGGATCGAACACTGCCAGCCCGCCGTTCAAAACCGCGGAGCCGGGTTGCACCGCCTCGATCTCTAGGCCGAGCGATGTAGCAACGGCAGCCACTAAGCTGAGGGGCACCCAGGGATCCGCGCCCGCCGCGACCACTCTCGCGTGCCACTGCGCAGCTGATTGCCGCGCTAGCTCCACGGCGTCCATGTATCGGCCCTACTCCTGCATCAGAGCGCGGCGACGTTCGGGCGTAATCATCGCTTGATCCAGCAGGACCTCGAATGAGATCTTCTCGTTATTCACCTTCGGCGCGGTGTCTGCACGATAACTCGCGGCGGGGCCAACGCGCGGAGGTAGATCGAGAAAGGCCAGAAGCTGATCTAGGCCGGTGTTCAACACTTCTGAGAGCCGTGCAAGGAAGCGCTTCGGTACGCTCGACGGCAGCACTAAGCGGTCGCGGAAACCGTTGAGCACGGCCGTTGGGACATTGAGATGACGTCGGATCTCGGCTAGCTGTCCGGGTGTGATGTCGATAAATGGATCTGCGACAGTGGGCGGAGAGGCCGCAGATACAGCTTCCGCCCCGCGCACGAATCGGCGCCAGGATTCAGCTTGCCACTCGCTGTCCGGAGCGGAAGCGTGCTCTTCCGCAAGAGTGGTTAGTCGCAATTCGTGGGCGAAGTCCGTTAGAGCCAAGGCGAACTGAGGATATCGACGGATATACGTTCCGAGCGTGGCGTCATCGGTGGATGGCTCGCTGGCGAACGCTTCGAGTACGTCATCCACGTCGGGTGTGGGGGGGGCGGTCATCGTTGGTCCTCCAAGCCAAGCATGCGGCGCAACGCCCGGATGGCGGCATCACGGCGATTCCGCACGGTTTTTTCGGCGCAGTTCAGGATCTTCCTGATCGTGACGGCGTCGAGTTCAGTCGAGTCCATAGGAATCCCAGCTCTTAGCATCCCGATAATCCTGCTTTGTTCAGGTGGCAAAGCGTCTATCGCCGCTTCAAGCCGTGACCGGTAACGCGGATCGTCCCAAATTTCGGCGGCCGGTGTATCCAGGCTGCCCGCCGCGCGTTCCACCTCCAGGCTCAGGTCGCCGGATTCGTTCACGGGCTCCAGGCTCTCTTGCCGTCCAGCCTCACGCCAAATCTTCTTCTTCGCAGTCGCCCTTAGTTTGGCAATCCCAGCGGCAAAACGCGCTTCGAAGAAATCGAGACGGTGCCCTGGCTCCGCCTGATCCCTCAGCAGAGCCTCTTGGAAAATGTCCCGGACTTGCTCGCGGACGCGCGAATGGCTGAGGTCAACGCCAATACGTCCATCGATCCGATGTCCAATGCAAGGGACCGCCCGATAGATGCGGTCCATGAGCGCTTTGTACAGATGTTCGAAATAGGGCTCCCGCCTATCCCAGCGAGTGTGGCGGAGAAGGTGTACAAGGCACTCGGAAGGAATGTACCGGGGATCTTGACGCTCCCTGATACTCAATGCCGTGATTACCTGAGCTCGGCTGAGCTCGAGCACTTTGGCCAGCGCAGCCTCGACCTCTGGAGGACGCTGGTAGAGTGTCCCATCTGTTCGCCGTTTAGTGAGCGGGGGCGGCAACAAAGCTGGTATCTCCTTCAAACCACCTCCTCGTTGAAGCAGCGGTTGCAGAGGTCGCGATAGCCGGTCTCGGTGAGGCCATCAAAACCCTTCCGAGGCTGCATCGTCCCGCGAGAAGGGGGCGGGGTGGCAATGACCCGCAGCCGGCATAAGACACAATTGCCCATCGGTGTCAGTCGGCTGCCCACCGGTCTTCGAAGTCTTCCTTGAGCATCGCCATCCCTTCTTTCAGACGCTTGCTGTGGTCCTTGCCGCCAGGCAACGTCGGAAGCATGGAGAAGTAGCCTCTGATCGCCTGATTGATCGCAGCAAGACAAGTCTTGGCTTTTATCCAGTTTTGGGGACTGAACACGCGACCTTGTGGCTGCGGCTCATTGGCGGCGGCTTCCAAGGCGGTATTGAGGCATGTGCCGGCGATCTCGACAATTTGATCGACAAGACCGCACGACTTCGCCTTTTCGTAGGCACGATGGGGGCTCGGGACCCTCTCCTGTTCGTTATTGGCAATCGCGAAGCACATTGACACCGCGTACAGCTGATGAAACGGGGCATAGGCCTTCATAGCCCGGAGGGTTTCGTTCAGTCCGAATGGATTTGCATCAGACCAGCCGGTCATGACGGCTCGCTGCCACCAATTGAGTGCCTGCGCGTTTTCCGGGCGGTACTCCCGCTTGAACAATTGCTCAAAGTATTTGTCGAAAATCCGCGCTTCGCTGTAGGCCATGTTCGGGCGCTGGGAGTGCCAGGTGATCAGGAATTTGCCCAATTCCGACAGATCCAGGACGTAATGCTTGTCCTTGTCCGCTGACGGAATCTCGCCGCGCTTCGTGATGAGCCGGCCTGTGGGGTACTTCTGTTCGAATACCTTTTGCAGGTTGAGGACGCGCTTGTCGTTGCTGCGCAGATCACGCGGTTTGACTGGCGATTGAGAGTTCGTCGAGATACTGATCCTGTCCGCGCGATCGCGCTGCGGAATTTCATAGAACCGGAACAATACATACGTGTCGTCCAGCGTCTTCACGCGCTCGCTGCAGGAGAGGATTGTATTGAGGGACTGGCAGCCATTGACAACGCTCAACCCCCGCAGTTCGAGCTGAGAATCCCTGAGCTTCATATGGCTGCAGATGGCAGTGATTCCGTTGTGGAAGAAGAAGAAGTCCTGATGCTTGTCGCCGTAGATCGTGCCCTTGATGCCCTTGTTCACGACATTATTAAGGCCGAGTGATTGCCGGACGTTCTTCTGGAACAAGGTTCCGTCCTTAACGCCCGGGATATTGATGCACTCGTTGAGCGCGATCGCCGCGATGAGGGCCTGCGTGCCTGCGATCGTCATTGGGAGGTACTTGCCACTCTCGAGGGTCAGGGTGTGCTTCACGACGGGGTTTTCCTGGTCGAGAGCCATGTCATACCGGCGGCGGAGCTCGTCGACGTCGACCAGCGTGATGGTCGTTATCACGTCCTCGCGCTCGGAAAGCTCGGACAGCTGCTTTTGAAAGGTGGCCAGGTCTTCATGGGCCGCCGGCGTCAGGCTGGCTGTGGTGATGAGCTCAAAGCAAATCTCGTACTCATCTTCGAGCGCACGGGCCACTTCAGAGAGTTTGCGCTTGAGCCGGTTATTGCCGACCTCCTGCAGGCGCGCCAGATCCCGGATTTGAATCCAGGAAGCAAGGACTTCTCGCAGTGGCTCGGCATCAACGTGGCTGCTGCCGATGAATTTGCCTTGCACGATGTAGACTGTCGACTGCTCATCATCGATCACAATTGCGTCTATCTGCTTATCGTCCGCGCCGTCCGTGATGTCATCGCGCGATTCGTTCATGTCGCGCAGGTGAATGTTGCGCAGGTACCACGCGACGAAGCGCTGACCGTCGTTAGAAAAGTTCTGCTGGAAGTAGGCGGCTTTGATCTCTTCTTTGATTTGCTCAAACATCGTTCTCCCCTTGCTCTACAGCACGGCGCCGGTCTCAGACTGCGTCAGACATTGATGGCCCCCCTCATCGCATGAAGGCTGCTTGCCGCTCACGGCGGGGCGTAGTGGATCATAAGCAACCCTGGTCATAAGCAACCCTGGCGCTGGGATCTCCCCTAGCATCAGGCCTGAAGTGTTCCGCCGGAATGTCCGAGGCGCGGTTCAAGAACATTCGCGCTCACGCCTTGCGCCCAAGTACCTCGACGAGTTCGGCAATGACCTGCAGCTGCCCCCCATCGTGACTCGTCAGCACGATCGGCTCGAAGTCCGGGTTGATGGGCTTGAGCGTAACGCGCTCGTGCCGCCATGAGTCCCCCTTCGCGGCTTTTTCGCTCTCGTAGCGCTTGACGGTGTAGCGCTGCCCGGTGTCGGGGTCGGTAATGTCGCGGAGCTGGACAAGGACGATCTTGCCTTGGCGTGTGCCTTCGATCGGGGCGCTGAAGAGGCACCAAGCGCCGTCGGGGATAGCGGGCTCCATGGACTTGCCGACGACTTGGGCGACGAACATCCCGGGGCGCAGGCGGTGGCGCGTCTCGACTTCGCACCACTCGAAGCCCTCGCTCTCGATGTGCTGCGGATCGCCGAAGGCGCCGGCGGCGGCCTTGAGCGGGACGAGCGGCACGCAGGTGACATAGCGTTCCCCGGGCTTCGGCTCGACGGTCCGCGGGCGGAACGGGAGAACTTTGGCGGTCGCCGGCTTGCCCTCGTCCGTCTGGAATGCTCCTGGCCAGCCGCCGTGCTGATTGATGGCCTCGTCGATCTCCTTCATCAAACGGATGGTCTCGGTGAGCGCGATGACGATCTTCTGGTAGTGGGCAATGTCATGCTTGGATAACGCACGTCCCTTGCGGTCCTTGAGCCACTTCTCGCACACCTGGTAGCCACCGATGTGGAAGTTCCACACGGCCTCCGGTACGCCCTTGAAACCGGCGGTCTGGGCTTTGTCAATCCAGACGATGTCTTTGGACCACGAGGCCTTCTCGACATCGGGACTCCGGCCGCCGATGAACGCAGTGGTGGGTTGGGAAATTTTGGGCGATTCCAACAGGTGCAGGGCGGTGAGTTCGCCACCGAGCCGGGCTAATGCGCGGAACAGCTCCAGGTTCCGGATCAACGGGAGACGTGGGAAATCGCTCCGTAGAAACTCGAAGTATCTTTCTCGGTAACTCGGACAGTAAAGAATGGCGTAGGCAAAATGGAACAGCCGCAGAGGAGTTAGCTCATTGTCTTTCCCAAGCTCGGGCGTGTCGCTGTTCAACTTCAGTTCGAGTGCCTCCGCAAGTCCTGTCAAAACTGACGGATTCAGATTGGGTGTGACCCCGAACGAGAGCGCAAGCTCACCCTCGGAGCCACGGATGAACAGTGGAAAAATCTGCGTGTTTCGGTCGTGAGAGCACGCCTTAATTTCAATGATGTCCCGAGAAACATAGGCATGCTCAAACTGCGGGCGAGTAACCTGTCGCGTAGCGACCAAAGCTAGGTTCTTCCCGTCTTCCATTTGGTCCGCCATCGGACGCGACAAGCTCCACACGACGCTTGGATGGAAGAACACGAACCGTTCGTCAAAGGGACGGTGGAGTATGCGCCGGATTGGCGCGGTGAATGACTTGAGCTTACGGAGTTCGGATTGCGCTTCTCTCAGGTTGAAGCGCTTGCTCTCGGAGAACCCGAACTCTTCGTAAATAGATTTCTCTGCGCCTTTCGCGTGGCTAAAACGCTCAAGGCGCTCGGCAAGCTCGCGCTTGTCTTTCGCAATCACAAGCCCGTCACGGGCAGTGATTATGCCGGCACTGTTCTTCGGAAACAATTCGGCAAGCCCAACGAATTGCCTCCACTCACGAGACAAATCAGCATTGTGAGGAACGAAGAGGTAGAACGGCGGCGACGGTTCAATTTTTGCAAAGCTTGTCGATGAGCGGATATGTGATTGCAAGAAGGAATACTTCCCGGCGCGGGAGCCGTAGTGCTCGGCATGAAAAACGGCGCTGTCGCCAGTCTTTGGCAGGGTGCGGTCGCCCAGAAACACAGAGACACCTTGAACGATGTCGAAGACATTCTCCTCCTGCGCACCCTCCGAACCGATCTCTCCCTTCGCTACATGTCCGTGAAGATCGAAGGCCCATATTGAACTGAATGTCTCTAAAAGCGAGTTGCGCATTCCGCGGAGAGTGGGAGTGCTGAGATAACCGCTGTTTGTAATCAGGCCGAGTACCCCAGCATTGGACGCACTAATCTTGTCCTCACAAAGGCGGAAGAACTTCACGTAGTCGTCTTGCAGGTTGATCTCGAACTGAAGTGCGCCGCGTTCCTTGATCTTTTCGCCGTCGAGGTAGCGATACCTTTCGACCGTGGCCCGCATCTCCGGTGTCAGGTTTGACGAAATCTTCGAATATGGCGGGTTGCCGATGACAACGGTGAAGCGCTTGTTCCTCTTGATTTCGTTCACGGCGGTAGCTTCGTGAGCGAGGGCCGGTATCGCGAACTCGAAGCGGCCCGAGGATTCATGCGCCGGCTCGAGTGCATTCGTCAGGTACACCCGTGCCCGCTCGTCGCTGCCAAATCGGTATCCAGTCTCGTAAAGCTTGAGGCCGATCTTGAGGTGAGCGATGGCATAGGGTGCCATGAGCAGCTCGTAGCCATGCAGCCGCGTCAGTAGGTGCTTTGGAACGTACTCATTCCAAAGCGCGTCGATCCTCTTCTCGCCGTGCCCCTGCGCTTTCCACTTAGCGACGAGCCTGTCGTGGATGAGGTCGATAACTTCGACAAGGAAGGTGCCGGTGCCGGTGGCGACGTCGAGGATCTGGACGAAATCCTGATCGGGTGAGACGCCTTCGGGGATCTTCAGGTGCTTGTGGCGCTTTGCCATTTCGCACCAGGTCGTCGTGTCGGCCACGCCATCGGCAAGGGCAAACTCGGTGCGCAGCACCTCGTCCACGGAGCGGACGATATAGGAGACCACAGGACGCGGCGTGTAGAAGACGCCACGTTGCATACGCTTCTTGGCGTCGTACTCCTTAAGGAACAGCTCGTAGAAGTGAATGACCGGGTCTTCCTGCGGGTTGCGATCGCCGAAGTCACGGACGACGGCGTCCATGTTCGCGTCGTCGAGCAGCTGCATGACGTCGCTCACACCCAACTCGTCGAAGTCGATGCCCGGGCCACCTGCCTTGCCGCGCCGGCCGCCGATCTTAAGGAATGTCTCCATCAGCTCGCGCAGGAAGGGGTTCGTGCGCATGTGCTCCGCGAAGTCGTCGACCGTCTTCTTGTGCGGATCGGCGATGCGCGCCGAGAGCAGGCCGTATGCGATGGTCTGCGCGTACATGTCGGCAAAGCCGTCGGCGTCGAGGTCGTGGACCAGCGCCTCCTGGAACGCCTTCATCAGCTTAGTGAGTGGGCCCTTGTCGGTCTCGATCGCGAGCGCGGTCTTGATGCGGTCGCGGATGTTGCGGGCCAGCTCGGCCAGCCGGATCGAGAGCTCTTTCGACGTGGTGACGACCTCGCGATGGCCTAGCGTGAAAGCGGCACGCCACCGCTTTCGCCAGCTCTCGGCGTCCGCCTCGTTGTCAGGCCATGCAAGGTGCTGGGTCAACTCGCGGGCCACAGCGTCGAGGTGGAGCGCGGTGTCGCGGTTGTCCCAGCCGAGTACCTTGAGGGTCGGCAGGTCGTGGCCATCCTTGGCTCGGGAGAAATGGGCGAAGCTGATCTGGCGTTCGTCCCCCTCCCCATAGTTGGAGACGAAGAGCAGGTCGTCCGCGGCCCAGGCGGCGCGCTCGGCGCTGTTGGCAGAAGCGCGCTTCTTGAGCGCCACTTGGCTCAGGATGCGGCGCAGGGCAACTATCGGGAGTTTTTTCGGTTCAAACTTGACAAAGAAGATGCCCCAGGGCTGCTTAGGTGAGAGGGGGCGCAGGCGCTTGATCTCCTGGATCTTGGCGGCTGTCTTGGGATCGATCCCAAGCTCGTCGGCCGTGAAGTCGTAGAAAAGATCGTCCACGTCTTCGAACGAGTCGCGAGCGATGGGCCAGCCCATCTCGTCGCGCAGGTAGGCGATGAGCTGGTCAAAGCGCTTAATGGTGGCGAGCCTTGCGCGATGGTCGGTCGGCATTGGCTCAACCCTCGTTAAGTTCCATCCAGCAGCGGAGCGCCGGCTTGACCCCGACGGGCGCGTCGACCCGCTTCAGGTAGGTGTTCTTGATGTGCTTCTCGACTCTGGCGCGGAGCTCCACGAGGGTCTTCTCTTCGGTCATGCATGCTCGTGGCGTCTCGGGCTTGGAGCGGATACTGGCGACGATTTCGCCAGGCTCCTCCAGGATCGCGTCGCGGTCGAAGTTGTAGAGGTACCAGCGGGTGATACCGGCCTCTTCCGTGAATTCGCCCACCTCCTTGTCGAGCGCCGGCAGCGCGTAGCAGAAGAAGACGCCGCGTGCGCCCTTGGCCGGGCGTTTGCGCCCGCTGAATACGGCGCCGGGCAGCCGCGCGAGTCGGGACTCGAGCTCCTGGTCAGCTTGGAGCAGCGCCTGGTACTCAAGGTGCATGTCCTCGACGGCGGTCCTGGTGCCCTCGTAGGCATGGTTGAACTCCTTGAGCGCCTCGTAGTCGTCCTCGGGGGTGAGCAGCTTCTTGCCCTCGATGCCGAGCGTCTTCGAGATTAGCAGCGTCTTCTGAGTTACCTTGGTATAGAGCGTGAGGATCGCGTTCAGCTCGTCCGGCGGCAGGAAGTTCCAAAAGCTCACCTTGCCTCGGGAGGCGGCGACCTCCGGATGGTCGGCGACGAGCCGCTTCTCAACCTCGGGGTTCATGCGCCGGTCCACGCGGCCGATGCGCTGCATCAGACGGACGGGATTCCAGTGGATGTCGTAGTTGATCATCCGCGAGGCGTCCTGGAGGTTGAGGCCCTCCGATAGAACATCGGTCGAGATGAGGACACGGATCTCGGTGTGGCCCCTCTCAGCAAGAGCCGCCGACGAAGTGCCGTTGTAGTAGGGTGAGAATCGTTGGATGACGTCGGCTCGGTTGGCCTTAGTCGCACTATCGACCTCGGCGACGCCCTCGATGCCAGCTTGATTCAGTTCCTGCTTCAGGTAGCGGGCCGTGTCGGCGAACTCACTGAAGATCAGCACCTTCTGGCCGGTGAGCTCCTTCGACTTAAGCAGGCGAATGAGCTTCTGGAGCTTGTCGTCGTGCCTCGGCTCGAACTTCCGGGCTTCGGCGATGAAGTGAACGAGCTGGTCGAGATCCCGGTACGTCTCCGCCATCATGGCGGACACATCGTACTCCTCGCGGTCGAGGTGCTCGACGGCGTCGAGCATCTCCTGAGGGACGATGTCTTCATCCTCGGATTCTTCGCCGTCCTCGCCCCAGAGTTCGATTTGCCGCTTGCGGGCATGGCCGAGCGTCTCGGCGTTCTCCGTTTTCCAATGCTCCAGCTTCTTCTTCTCCGTCGCCGCCTCGCTGTGGACTTCCAGAAATGCCAACAGCTTTTGGAGCAGCCGGTCGCAGGACAGTTCGAACGCCGCGACAGAACTCTCGAAACGCTTTAGAAAGTTCGTGCGGATGAGGCCGACGACCTGCTTCTGCCGGTTTTCCTCGAAAGGATCGATGCTCTTGTCGGACCCCCTGTACCACGCGAGAGGGTAGTACATCGGCAGCGTGAAAAGTGGACTTTTTCGGGTGAAGGCGTTCTCGAACATGTCGAGGAGCCGGCCATACGTCTTGCGTATCGAGTACTCCGCCACCTGCGGCGCCTTGCGCTCCGGGAAGACGGCGGCCTTTCCGGTCTCGCGAATCTGGCTCTCGCGCGCGTAGGCTCGGCTGCGCTGAACCACAAGGTGCTGAAAAACATCATCCGATGCCAGAAACTCCTGCACCTCGGCCAAGTGCCCTGAAACATCCGCGACCTCATGGCCAACCGCGGTGCGCAAAGACTTCTCGAGGTTATTGAAATGCGCGCGCAGGTTGTTCACTCCCAGCGTGCGGCCGAAGTAGTCCTCTTTCCGGCGCGTGAACAGTTCGACCATGTGGCGAAAATCGCTCAGCCGGTTATTGATCGGGGTGGCGGTGAGCATGAAGAGCGCCTTTGGCCGCTCAGCGTTATCGAGCAGGTCGTACAGTCGATAGTAGCGAGAGGGTTCGACGCCATCGTTTTCGCCGCCCTTCCTCCCTGGATTGCGGAAGTGGTGCGCCTCGTCGATGATTACGACGTCGGCCAGCTCTGCGATGCGCCGGAAGCGCTCCGGAAAGTCGCCCTTCCGGCCGAGGTCCGTGTGACTGAAGACGGCAAGGTTGCTAAAGTCCGCGCCGCCACCGACGCCTCCGATGTGAGGAAGCCATTCGCGCAGGTGCGGCTCCCAGACGCCTTCCTTTGTTGCCTTGGGGGCAAACAGGACGACCCGCTTGCCTTCGTGCAGGACGAGGCGCTCGATCAGCATTAGCCCCACGAACGTCTTGCCGAGACCGACGCCGTCGCAGAGGAATGCTCCGCCGTGCTGGCGCGCGATCTTCATCAGCGCCCAGTAGGCTTCCTTTTGATAGCGGTCAATGCGAGGGAACATCTTTGACCGAGTCTCGTCCCACTCGCTGGCCGTCAGTTCGTGGCCGCGAAAGAACTCCTGCAGTGCCTTCGCGTACACGTCGAACGGTGTGTACAGGTGCGTGTGCCGTGAAACCGTCTCGAGGACTGCATCAGTCACCTCGGTGGCATCCTTCCAGTGAGCTTCGAACCACTCCTGGAGCTGTGCGACTTCGCGGGCGCTCTGGACCTGGATGTTGAGTTCGATGTTCTTTGTGAGGCCGGGGGCAGTGAAATTGCTGGAGCCGACCAATGCCTGTGCGCCAACGACCTCGAGCTTCGCGTGGGTGATATATGCCTTCGCGTGGAACTTATCCTTGTCGTAGACGCGGCACTCGATCTGCCCGGACTGCAATGCCTTGAGGATCGCCGGGACACCGTGTAGGAAAGGGTTTGCAGCCTTGTCGGCCTCGATGCTGCCGTCGAGGATCTTCAGCGCCCGCGCGCGCACGGCGTCGAGCAGGCCCTTGCGCGTGCGATGGGTCATCTCTGCGCCCATCAGGATGCGGATTTTCTCGAGCGGTTGCCATTTGCCGTCGAGCGCCAGGAGGGCGCCGATCTCGAAGTATCCCGTGGCTATGTCGAACGACCTTGCGATCCCCGACCACTCTTCGAGGTAACGCAGGCCCGTCCAGCCTGAAACGCTGTTGTCGACGATGAAGAGCTCGCGACCTTTGGAGTCAGCAGTCATGGCGGACCTCCATCGCAGACATTCTTTCCCCGCTCGTGAGCCCGAAGCCCGCGCGCCCGGTGGCCGCAATGTGATGGATGAAGTGCCGCCGCACCCGCGCGTAGTTGGCGTTGCCCGTCGGGCGCGCGCGCCGTAGGCCCAGCCCTTGTAGTCCTTGAGCAGCCCGCGGCGCCAGTCGCTGTCGGTGAAGGGCGGGTTGTCCAGCACGTAGGCGGCCTTCGGGTCGGCGTGCCGGTCTTTGTGGAAAGTGTCGCCGTGGGCGATCTGGCCGCCGATGCCGCGGATCGCGAGATTCATCGTCGCGAATGGACAGGTAGTTCTCAATCCTGAATTCAGTGAGCTTCATTCTCTTCTTATCCATTCCGTCGGGAGACCCGGCGGCCGCAGACCCCGGTGGTTCCCGTTTATGATACTTCAGACGCCACCGTGTGGCGGCCAGGGCGCATGGATACCGCTGGCGTGTGGGTTGTCGCGTCGGCCGTTTCTTGAGTAACGCTCCGAGCCCGGCCCCGCAAGAACACAGGCCCCACCCTCAGGTTGACCGCTATGCCTTCCGCGACCGCCGTCGCGGGGGGCGCGCTCGAGTACCTCGTGCAGCTGCTTCTGCAGCAGATCGAGCTGCCGAACGGAGGAGGCCTGCGCTTGCTCGAGGCCCTTCACGGCCTCGTCCGCGCGCCTCTCTTGGCTGTGCGCGGTGGCCTTCCAGCGCTCGCCTTCGACGCGCGCGGCGGCGAGCGCCGAGGTCGCGCCACCAGCGATCGAGAAAGAGCGCAATCGTTGTTGGGGGACCCGCGCCCCAGCCGGGCGCGCACGCGCTCGACGGTCGGCCGGCAGTCCTTCGAGAAGCAGCGCATCGGCAGTTTGCCGGACCTCCTCCTCGCGCAGCCGCGCCGCCCGGGCCTGCGGCCGGCTCGCCGGCGCTCGGTTCGCCTCGGACGGTATCTAGTTCAGTGTCTCGGCCTCGGTCACTCGCTGCCTGGGCGGAGGACAGAAACTTTTCCGTACCGTTTCCGTACAGGGCTTGGGCAGATTTTGTAAGTTCTTGATTTCTGGTGGGCGGTACTGGGATCGAACCAGTGGCCCCTGCCGTGTGAAAGCAGTGCTCTACCGCTGAGCTAACCGCCCATGCCCTGAAGGGGGAGCAAGTCTATCGACCGG
>Ga0134128_10002312_pt1 | contig 23715 bp, 21 predicted proteins | sample KB31754_FD_96462 | JGI IMG/M metagenome (GOLD analysis project Ga0134128, IMG submission 96462) | Terrestrial soil microbial communities with excess Nitrogen fertilizer from Kellogg Biological Station, Michigan, USA - KB3-175-4 | ecosystem: Environmental > Terrestrial > Soil > Unclassified ... | reverse complement strand
CATCAACACGATGCCCGACAAGACCATCCTGGCTTTCGCCGATCACGGCAAGCTGCGCGGCGGGATGGCGAGGAACGGCGGCGATTGCGAGCAGGTGATCGCACAGTTCAAGGCGGCCGGCATCGACGATGCCGCGTTGGCCGGCCAGTTGCAGCGCGAAGGCGCGGCATCATTCGTGAAGTCCTGGAACGACTTGCTGGAACGCATCACGCAGAAGAGTTCCGCGGTCGAATCGAAAACGGCCGGGCAGGGCGCGCGCGCATGAGCACGCCGTCGCTGCGCTCCTCGCCGGAATGGAAGGCGCTTGCGCAACATTGGCAAGCGCTGCGCGGCACCACGCTGAAGCAACTGTTCGATGCCGACGGCGAGCGCGGCACGCGGCTGACGGCCGAAGGCGCGGGGCTGTACCTCGATTATTCCAAGAACCTCGTCACCGGTGAAACCTTGCGCCTGCTGCAGAAGCTGGCGAAGGCGCGCGGCGTGTTCGCCCGCCGTGACGCGATGTTCCGCGGCGACAAGATCAACGACACCGAAGAGCGCGCGGTGCTGCACGTGGCGCTGCGCGCGCCGCGCGGCGAAAAAATCTTCGTCGATGGCAAGGACGTCGTGCCCGAAGTGCACGCCGTGCTCGACCGCATGGCCGCCTTCAGCGACAAGGTGCGTTCCGGCGCATGGCGTGGACACACCGGCAGGGCCATCCGCAATGTCATCAGCATCGGCATCGGCGGTTCCGACCTCGGGCCGGTGATGGCCTATGAGGCGCTGAAGCATTACAGCCGCCGCGAGATGACCTTCCGGTTCGTGTCCAATGTCGATCCCACCGATTTCGTGGAAGCCACGCGCGACCTCGATGCGGAAGAAACGCTTTTCATCATCTGCTCCAAGACCTTCACCACGCTGGAGACGCTGACCAACGCGCACGCCGCGCGCGACTGGTGCCTGCAAAAGCTCGGCGGCGACGAGGCTGCCGTCGCGAAGCACTTCGTCGCGGTTTCGACCAATGCCGAGGAAGTCGAAAAGTTCGGCATCGACACCGCCAACATGTTCGGCTTCTGGGACTGGGTCGGCGGCCGCTATTCGATGGATTCGGCGATCGGCCTGTCCACGATGCTGGCGATCGGGCCGGAAGCCTTCCGGGAAATGCTGGCCGGTTTCCACGCGATGGACGAGCATTTCAAGAACACGCGGCCCGAGAGAAACCTGCCTTTGCTGATGGGTCTTCTTTCGGTTTGGTACAACGATTTCTTCGGCGCGCAGACCGTGGCGGTGTTGCCTTACGCGCAATACCTGAAGCGCTTTCCCGCGTACCTGCAGCAGTTGACGATGGAGTCGAACGGCAAGCACGTCACGCTGACAGGCGAACACGTCGATTACGCGACGGGTCCGATCTATTGGGGCGAGCCGGGCACCAACGGCCAGCATTCGTTCTACCAATTGATCCACCAGGGCACGCGGCTGATCCCGTGCGATTTCATCGGCTTCATGCATTCGCTGAATCCGCTGGGTGGCCAGCACGACCTGCTGATGGCCAACCTGATCGCGCAGACCGAAGCGCTGGCGTTCGGCAAGACGCCCGCGCAGGTGCGTGCGGAAGGCACGCCGGAATGGCTGGTGCCGCACCGGGTGTGCGAAGGCAATCGGCCCACCAACACGATCCTCGCCGAAACCCTGACGCCGCATTCGCTGGGCGTGCTGGTTGCGTTGTACGAGCACAGCGTGTTCACCCAGGGCGCCATCTGGCACGTCGACTCGTTCGACCAGTGGGGCGTGGAACTCGGCAAGCAGCTCGCCAAGACGGTGATCCCGCAGCTGCAGGATGCCGCCGAGCCGAAGCTCGAACACGACAGCTCGACCAACGCGCTGATCCGCCGGTATCGCGCGGCGCGCGAGGCCCATTGATGAGCGGCGAAAAGATCAGTCCGCTCGCGGGCAAGCCGGCGCCGGAGGACATCCTCGTCGACATCGACAAGCTTCTGGCCGCTTATGCGGATATACGTCCGGACCCGTCGAATCCGGCGCAGCGCGTCGCGTTCGGCACCTCGGGGCATCGCGGATCCTCGCTGGACGGCAGCTTCAACGAGTGGCACATCCTCGCGATCACCCAGGCGATCTGCGACTATCGCGCGAAGGAGTCGGTTACCGGACCGCTGTTCATCGGCTTCGATACGCACGGGCTGTCGAAACCCGCTTTCAAGTCCGCGCTGGAGGTGCTGGCCGCCAACGGCGTCGAAGTGCTGACTTCGAAGGGCGGCGAGTTCACCCCGACACCCGCGATCTCGCACGCGATCCTGGTGCACAACCGCGGACGCGGTTCCGGGCTGGCCGACGGCATCGTGATCACGCCGTCGCACAACCCGCCCGACAACGGCGGTTTCAAGTACAACCCGGTCAACGGCGGGCCGGCCGGCACGGTAATCACCGGCTGGGTGCAAAAGCGGGCCAACGAATACCTCGAAAACAAGCTGGCGGGCGTCAAGCGCGTGCCTTTCGTGCAAGCCTGCGCCAAGGCGAACACACACACCCACGATTACCTCGACGCCTACGTTTCCGATCTGGCGAACGTGGTCGATTTCGATGCCATTCGCGGGTCTGGGCTGAAGCTTGCGGTCGATCCGCTGGGCGGCGCCGGGGTGCATTACTGGGCGCCGATTGCCGAACGCTACAAGCTCGACCTGACCGTCATCAGCGAGGAGGTCGACCCGCGCTTCGCGTTCATGACCGTGGATTGGGACGGCAAGATCAGGATGGATCCGTCCTCCGAATACGCGATGCAGAGGTTGTTGGCGCTGAAAGACAAATACGATGTCGCGTTTGCGTGCGATACCGACCACGACCGCCACGGCGTGGTCACCCGGTCATCCGGTCTGCTCAACGCCAACCACTACCTCACGGTGATGATCGATTACCTGTTCCGTGAGCGGAAGCGTTGGCCGCAAACCGCTGCCGTCGGCAAGACCGTGGTCAGCACGGCGTTGATCGACCGGGTGGTGGAAAAAGCCGGGCGCAGGCTCTGCGAAGTGCCGGTTGGTTTCAAGTGGTTTGCGCCGGGCCTGTTCGACGGCTCGCTGGGTTTCGGCGGCGAGGAAAGCGCGGGCGCTTCGTTCCTGCGCATGGACGGCTCGGTCTGGACCACCGACAAGGACGGCATCGTGCCCGCATTGATGTCGGCCGAGATCACGGCCAGGTCTGGCCGCGACCCGGGCGAAGTCTATGCCGCGCTGGCCGGCGAGCTCGGGAGGCCATTCGCCGACCGCGTCCAGGCGACGGCCAACTCAACGCAAAAACAAAAGCTTTCCAAGCTTTCTGCGAGTGAAATAAAGCTTGAGGCCCTGGCCGGCGACAAGGTCGAAAAGGTGCTGGACAAGGCGCCGGGCAACGATGCGCCGATCGGCGGCGTCAAGGTGGTCGCGGAGCACGGCTGGTTTGCCGCGCGGCCTTCCGGCACCGAAGACATCTACAAGATTTACGCGGAAAGCTTCAGGGACGAAAAACACCTGCAAGCCATCCTCGCCGAAGCGCAGCACGTCGTGGACAAGGCGATCGCCTGAACCGGAGCGTCGAAACTTTGCCTGCGAAGAAATCCGGCAAGACCGCACCGGCCAGGTTCGAGGTCGGCGACCACGTCAAGTGGAATTCCGAAGCCGGCCACGTCAGCGGCGTGATCACGAAAATCCATACCCGCGATTTCGATTACAAGGGGCACACCCACCGCGCCAGCGCGGATGATCCGCAGTACGAAATCAGGAGCGACAAGACCGACCATGTCGCGGCCCACCGCGGCAAGGTGCTCACGAAGCTGTCGAGGTGAGCCTGCCGCGAACGCGGATCGCGCGTTACGCCGGCTTTGCGTACTGATCCACCGCGCCGGCCATTTCGACCAGCGTCCGCTCCATCGATTTCACGCCGTAGGGATAGAAGCCGGCCTTGTCGCCCGCATCCCACTTGCGCTTCAGATCGTCGGCATGCAGATCCCAGTCGGGGCGGATATCGCGCGTGAGTTCGCGCAGCTCCGCGTGCAGTTCCGCCACCGACGGGCGGCCCCAGTAGTAGTAGCCGTTCCATATCTTGCGGATGCGCAGTTCGGGTCCCAGCAGGAAAGTGTGCGGAATCATCGGCTCGTGCTGCGCATCCGTGTACTCGAGGATGTCCAGCTCGTCGCGCACGCGCTTTTCCTCGTCGTAGAGGAAGGGATAGCCGGCGCCGAGTTGCTGGCGCAGGTTGTTGGTGGTGTGCCAGTCGTCGGTGGTGATCACGACCAGATGGCAACTGCCGACCACCAGTTGCGGATGGAAGCGGGTCAGCTCCTTCAGTTGCTCGCGGTCCTTCGGGCAGAAGAAGCCGCGGATCAGTACCACCAGCATGGGATCCTGCTTGCCTTGCAATGCGGAAAGGCGGCGCTTGACCTTGGTATGGTCCGGCAATTCGAAATCCGGGAAGGTCTGGCCCACCGCGATCTTGCTGTTCATGTGCACCTCCCGTGCGTCCACGACGCGCATCATGCGCGCCGCGTTTCAGGCTACGACGCGGCAACAGGCGCCGCAACCCGTCGCTGAGCGGGCGAAGCGCGAACATTCATCCCGGAAAACCTTTCGCGTCCGGAAACATTTTTGCCGATTGCCTGGCGCCAATCCGCGGGTTTCCACCGTCGGCAGGCGCGTGGCATAGCGGATGCATCCCGCAGCGTTTCCCGACAAGGAGACGACAACATGTCACGCCATGACGAACGCTATGCACCGGACGAGGACGATCACGGGATCGGCGACATCGCGCGCCGCCATGCCCAGGCAGACTATCGCGAGCGGTTCGGCACCGGCCGGCGCACGCAGAATCCGCCGGAAGATTACGGCACCTCGGGCGCGCCCGAGCCCTTCGATCGCGGCTATCGCAACGAATACGGGCGTTACGAAGAACGTTACGGCGAGCGATTGCCGCCACGGCTTCCCGCCCATGGCTGGCGCGAGGGTCCGCGCGGCGAACCGCCCGGGTGGCGCGGCGATGCCGGGCTCGGCCGCGGCTACAGCGGCGGTTATGAAAGCCTGCAACGCAGCGAACCACCGCGCTACGGCGAGCGCGCCGGGCGCGAACAGGCGCACGGCTATCGCGGCCGCGGCCCCAAGAACTACGCGCGTTCGGACGAGCGCATCCAGGAGGACATCAGCGAACGCCTGTGGGATGCCGACGACGTGGACGCCAGCGATGTCTCCGTCGAGGTGCACGATGGCGAGGTCACGCTGCGCGGCAATGTCGAACAGCGCCGCATCCGGCATCGCATCGAGGATATTGCGGACGATTGCGCAGGCGTCAAGGACATCCACAATGAAATCCGCGTGCAGCCCCGCAACGAGTGGCCGTACGACAAGGGCGTCGCGGCGGGTTCCAACATGGAATCCTCGCGGCGCTCCGGCACGACGGAAGGCAACGAGGGCATGGTCCAGTCGGCGATCGAACAAATGCCGCCGCGCGATTAGGGGCTGTCAGCGCGGTGTCAACACACCGCGTCGACACATAGCCTCGCGATAGCTGGCATCCTTCCGGTGTGTCGGCGAAACGGGAAGGAGCCCGACGTGTTCACGACGGCATGGCGCACGCTCAAGGCGATCACGGTCGGCTTTTTCGAGAACAAGCCCTTCCAGCTTGCCGCGGCCCTGAGTTATTACACGCTGCTGTCGATGGCGCCGCTGCTGCTGTTGCTGACCGGATTGGCCGGGCTCGCGTTCGGGGAAGCCACGGCGCGCGCGCAACTGCTGCAATACGTGGACGCGATGGTCGGATCCCAGGAAGCCGACGTGGTGCGTGCGTTGATGACGCAGGCCGGCAACCACCACGCGGGCGTGATCTCGACGATCATCGGAACGGCGGTGCTGGTGGTAGGCGCCACCACCGTGTTCGCGCACCTGCAGGCCGCGCTCAACCAGATCTGGAACGTGCGCGCCGCGCCTGCGCGCAACGTGGTGTGGCGGTTGCTCGGTTCCCGGGTGCTCGCGCTGGCGATCGTGCTGGGCATGGCTTTCGTGTTGCTGGTTTCGATGGCGCTGAGCGTCGCCCTGGCGGGGGCGCAGGATTACCTGTCGCACCTGTTTCCGGGTGCCGGCATCGCGTTTCGCATTGCGGCTGCGCTGGTCTCGTTCGGGATACTGGTCGGACTGATCGCGCTGCTGTTCAAGTACGTGCCGGACGCGGAAATCGCCTGGCATGAAGTATTCGCGGGCGCGTTGATCACGGCGGCGTTGCTGACCGCCGGCAAGTTCGTGCTCGGCGTCTATCTCGCGCGGTTGCGCTACAGCTCCGCGGGCGCGGCCGGCTCGCTGATCCTGATCGTCGTCTGGGTCTACTACAGCGCGCTGATCCTGTTCCTCGGCGCGCAAATCACCAAGGTCGTTGCTTGCCGCTTCGGCAAACCGATCCAGCCGAAGGCACACGCGATGCGCGCTGGCGGTTCCAACGGCACGCCTTCGAAGCCCGGCACATCGTGACGTGGTGTTCACAAGCGGCTGCATAGACTCAAAGCGCTGGGAGCAAGCGCATGGTTCCAGCACCGGGCAAGGAGGCCCAATGTCATGAAAAGAATTTCGTTGCTTCCCATCCTGCTTGTTCTTCCCTTCGCCGCCGCGTCCGTGGCCGCGCCTCCCAAGACATCCTCGCAGGACAATACCTGGCTGATCGGCGCGCATCAGGACAATCTTGCCGAGATCCAGTCGGGTGGGTTCGCCGCGCAGAACGGACACGCTGCGGCCGTCCGCAACGCCGGCCACATGCTGGAAACGGATCACCAGAAGCTGGATGCCAAACTGAAACCCGTTGCAAGGCAACTCGGCGTGACGCTGCCCACGCAACCGAACATGCAGCAGCGCGACCAGATGAAGCACCTGAAGACCCTGTCGGGCATGAGCTTCGACACGATCTGGACGCACGATGAAACGGACGGGCACGTCAAGGCCATCGAACAGACCGAGAGCGAGATCGAGCACGGTTCCGACCCGCAGGTGCAGCAGCTCGCGAGGTCGGCGCTGCCGGTGCTGAAGAAGCATCTGCAAACCCTGCAACAGGCTACGGTGCAGATCAAGGGCAGCAAGACCACCGGCGGCTGACCGATATTGTCGGCGGCATGGAGCTGCCGGCTCGCGGGTGCCAGGGAGGCATCGATGAAAAAACTTGCCGTGGCGGTGGCCATTTCTGCTGCCCTGTGCGCCCTGCAGGCGCGCGCGCAGAAGCATCCGGCGCCGCCGGCGTCGGCCAGCAGCAGCGCGCAACCCGCGGCGGGTGGGAGTCTCCTGCAGCTGGAAAGCAATCCCGACGACTGGCCGATGGCCGGCAAGAACTACGCCGGTACACGCTTCAGCGGGCTGAAGCAGATCGACACCGCCAACGTCAGGAATCTCTCGGTCGCCTGGACGTTTTCGACGGGCGTGCTGCGCGGCCACGAAGCCGCGCCGCTGGTGGTCGGCGACACGATGTACGTGGTCACGCCGTGGCCGAACATCGTGTACGCGCTGGATTTGACCAAGGACGGCGCGATCAAGTGGAAGTTCAATCCGCATCCGGCGCGTGCCTCGCAAGGCGAGGCGTGCTGCGACGTGGTGAACCGCGGCGTGGCGTATGCGGACGGCAGGATTTTCTTCAACACGCTGGACGACCACACGATCGCCCTCGATGCGAATACCGGCAAGCTGATCTGGGACACCAAGCTCGGTGATTTCGCCAAGGGCGAAACCATGACCATGGCGCCGCTGGTGGTGAAGGATCACGTGCTGGTCGGCAACAGCGGCGCGGACATGGGCGTGCGCGGCTGGCTGAAGTCGCTCGACACCCAAACCGGGAAAGTGCAGTGGACGGCATGGTCGACCGGCCCTGATTCGGACGTATTGATCGGCAACGACTTCAAGCCGTTCTATCCGGAGGACAAGGGCAAGAATCTCGGTGAAACCAGTTGGGCCAACAAGCAGTCGTGGGAAATCGGCGGCGGCACCGTATGGGGCTGGATCACCTACGACCCCAAGTTGAACCTCATCTATTACGGCACCGCCAATCCTGGCCCGTGGAATCCGTACCAGCATCCGGGCTTGAATTTCTGGACGTGCACTTTGTTCGCGCGCGATCCCGACACCGGGATGGCGAAATGGGCGGTGCAGTGGAATCCGCACGACACGCACGACTACGACGGCATCAACGAGAACGTGCTGTTCAACGCGAAGATCGACGGCAAGGAACGCGAACTGCTGGAACATCCGGACCGCAACGGTTATCTCTACGTGCAGGACCGCACCACCGGGCAGATCATTTCCGCGCAGCCGTTCGTGCCCGGCGTCAACACCGTCGAGAAGATCGATCTCAAGACCGGCGCGCCGGTGGTGAATCCGGCGATGGTGCCGCAGCTCAACAAGACGATTGCCAACGTGTGCCCGGCCCAGACCGGCGGCAAGGACTGGCAGCCGTCCGCGTACTCGCCGATCACCGGGCTCATCTACGTTCCGCACAACCACATTTGCGAAGACATCGAAGCCTTCAACACCAGCTACATCGCGGGCACGCCGTACGTCGGCACCAATGTCCAGATGAAGGACGGGCCGGGGGCGTACGGTGGCGCATTCAGTGCATACGATCCGGTGCACGCGCGCGTGGTGTGGTCCGATCACGAACGCTTCCCGGTGTGGAGCGGTGCGCTGGTGACTGCCGGCGGCGTCGCCTTCTACGGAACGATGGACCGCTGGTTCAAGGCGGTCGACGCGAAAACGGGCAAGCTGTTGTGGAAGTTCCGCGTGGGTTCCGGCATTTCCGGGCAGCCGATCGCGTACAAGGGTCCCGATGGCCGTGAATACGTCGCGATCCTGGCGGGCGTGGGCGGCTGGGCGGGCGCGGTGGTGTCCGGCAAGCTCGATCCCCGCAATCCCTACGGTGGCGCGGGCTTCGCCGGCGCCACGCAGGCATTGCCGGAATACACCGCCCAGGGCGGCATGCTCTATGTCTTTGCGCTGCCGCAGAGTGAAGTTGCTGCGGCGGGAGGCGCGAAATGAGCGCGGTCCTCTCGCGGGCGGCATGGCGGCGTTTCGGCGTGTCGGCACGACCCGTCCTCGGCAACGCGGCGCGCATCGCGACCTTGATCGTGACGACGGCCTTCATGGTTGCGTTCGCGGCCGCTCCGGTGCAGGCCGCCCGGGCACCGCAGCAGAACCGGCCACCACGGCCCAACCCCGACACGAACGATCTGGTCAAGCTGTCGGAGGATCCGGATTACTGGATCATGCCGGGCAAGAACTATTCCGGAACCCGCTTCAGCGAGTTGAAGCAGATCAATTCCGGCAACGTGCAGAACCTGCAACTGGCCTGGACCTTCTCGACCGGCGTGCTGCACGGCCAGGAAGCGGTACCGATCGTCGTCGGCGACACGATGTACATCATCACCGGCTGGCCCAACATCGTTTACGCGCTGGACCTGTCGAAGGATGGCGCGATCAAATGGGAATTCCAACCGCACCCGTCGCGCGCCTCGCGTGGTGTCGCCTGCTGCGACACTGTAAACCGCGGCGTCGCGTATGCGTACGGCAAGATTTTCTTCAATACCCTGGATGACCATACCTACGCGCTCGACGCGAAGACCGGCAAGCTGATCTGGAAGACCCAGGACGATTCCATCGAGAACGGCGCGGCCATGACGATGGCGCCGCTGGTGGTGAAGAACCACGTCCTGGTGGGCGTCAGCGGCGGCGAACTGGGCGTGCGCGGCTGGTTGAAGGCGCTCGACGTCAACACGGGCCACGTCGACTGGACGGCGTATGCGACCGGTCCCGACTCGGACGTCCTGATCGGCAAGGACTTCCATCCGTATTACAAATCGGAGCAGGGCAAGAACCTCGGCGAAACGAGCTGGCCCAACAAGTACGCGTGGATGCACGGCGGCGGCACGTCGTGGGGCTGGCTCACCTACGATCCCGAACTGGACCTGCTTTATTACGGCACCAGCAATCCGAGTCCGTGGAATCCATACCAGCGGCCGGGCGCCAACAAGTGGACCTCGACCGTGTTCGCGCGCCATCCCGAGAACGGTCAGGCGGTATGGGCGGAGCAATTCAATCCGCACGACCAGTACGACGACGATGCGATCGGCGAATACGTGCTGTTCAACATCAAGGTGGACGGCAAGATGCGGAAGGTCCTGACCCATGCCGACCGCAACGGCTGGATGTTCTTCATGGACCGCACCGACGGCCAGATCATTTCCGCGCGCAGATACCAGCTCGCCGCCAACACGGTCCTGAGCTATGACCTGAAAACCGGCGAGCCGGTGATGAATCCGGCCAAGAAACTGTTGCTCCACCAGATGGTGAGCGATATCTGTCCGGTGACGGCCGCGGCCAAGGACTGGCCGCCGTCGTCCTATTCGCCGATCACACATTTCATCTACATCCCGATGGGCAACCTGTGCGGCAACGTGGAAGTCATGCCCGTGAAATACATCGGCGGGTCGCCCTATCTCGGCGCGAAGGTGGTGATGGAATCGGCGCCGGGCGGCTGGCGCGGCGCACTGGAAGCGTGGGACCCGGTCTCCGGCAGGATCGTGTGGGGCGACAAGGAACCGTGGCAGGTATGGACCGGAACCTGCGCGACGGCGGGCAACCTCGTCTTCTACGGCACGCTCGACCGCTGGTTCAAGGCGGTGGACGCGAAGACCGGCAAGCTGCTGTGGAAATTCCGGCTGGGCTCAGGCACCGTCGGACAGCCCATGACTTTCCGCGGCCCCGACGGCCGCCAGTACGTCGCGATCATGGACGGCATCGGCGGCGCGGCCGGGGCGGTCGTGCCCGGCAAGACCGATACGCGTGATCCGTACGCGGCGTTGGGCATGGCCAATGCGACAGCGACCTTGCAGGACATCACGGCCCAGAGCGGCACGCTGTATGTGTTCGCGTTGCCGGAAACGGCGCTGGCGAAGACAGGGGGTGCGCCGTGATGGGCATGTTTCGGATTTTCCCGCTCGTCCCGAGCGCAAGCCCCAGCCTGGAAAAAAAATGGGGCCGGGATCGAGGGGCAAATGCGCTTCGACTTCGTTCGCTGCGCTCGGCGCGAACGGTTTTGGTGTTGCTGCTTTTCGCGCCGGCATTGGCAGTCGCCCAGTCACACAACGACAAACGCGCCACCGCCGCACCCGTCGACGCCCCACTGCGCGTCTGTGCCGATCCCAACGATCTGCCGTACTCCAATCACGCCGGTCTGGGTTTCGAAAACAAGCTCGCCGAGATGCTGGGGCAATCGCTCGGCAAGCAGGTCCGGTTCGTCTGGCACATCCAGGGCAGCAAGTTCCTGAGCAGCTTGTACAAAGGCGAGTGCGACATCGTGATGGGCCTGCCGACCGCCGACCATGCCTATGGCGCGCTCACGACCGAGCCGTATTACCGCTCGGCCTACGTGCTGGTCTATCGCGCCGATGCGCCGTATCGCCTGAAATCGCTGGACGATCCGCACCTGCACACGTTGCGGATCGGCGTGCATTCCGTGGGCGCGGACGACGCGTACCTGCCGACCGGGATCGCCCTGGCGCGTCGTGGCATCGCGAAGAATGTCCGTAATTTCAATTTTTTCGAAGGTTATTACCGGCACGCCAATCCGTCCGCAAACCTGATCAATGCGGTGGCCGACGGCGACATCGATGTCGCGCTCGCGTGGGGGCCGCTGGCCGGCTATTTCGCGACGCGCGAGCCGGTGAAACTGACGGTGGTGCCACTGACACACACGCACACGGTCCTGCCGTTCCAGTTTTCGATTTCAATGGCGGTGGGACATGGCAACGCCGCGCTGCGCGACAAGTTGAACGCATTCCTGGCAAGCCATCGCGCCGCGATCCATTCGTTGCTGGCGGATTACGGCGTGCCGCAACTTGATTTGAACGCCGGTTCCCCCGCACCGGACACCATCACGCAACGCGGGAACCGGAAACAGCAAGGCACTGGATTCCCGCCTGCGCGGGAATGACGAGACGAAAGATCGTCGTCGCCATGGAGGGCACGATGAAACATGCATTCCTTTCGATTGGTATCGCAGGCGCGATTGCCATCGGTGCGACATCGTTCGGATTCGCCCAGATCGTGCCGAACGTGCAGGGTGGCCAGGCGTCGCAATTGCAACGCGTGCCGGTTTCCGGCCTGCACATGGGTCCGGTGGCGAACATGAAAAATCCCTACGCCGGCAACCAGCAGGCGTGGATGGAAGGCAGGAAACTGTTCGAGTCGCTGAACTGCGCCGGCTGCCACGCGCCCGGTGGCGGCGGCGCGATGGGACCGCCATTGTCGGACAAGGTGTGGATCTACGGCGGCAGTCCGGGCGAAATCTATCTTTCCATCCTGCACGGCCGGCCGAACGGCATGCCGCAGTGGGGCACGCGCTTGCCGCCAAGCGCGATCTGGGCGCTGGTCACGTACGTCGAAACGCTGTCCGAACCGAATCCGGAATTCGAACCCAAGACCAAACTCGGCGCGACGTCCCCTGCGACGCCGGGCGGAAACCTCGCGCCGAAGCCGGCCGCGACCAAGCAGCCGCCGAAGCAGCCGAAACAGCCGCCGACGCAGACGGCGAGGCCCGCGCATGCGCCGGAATCGGCCAATCCGCCGCCGCCTTCGACCAGTGGCCGCCCATGAAACATCCGCTGCCCGTCGCGTTGTTGCTGGCGCCCGGCGTCGCCGCCGCGGCGCCACCGATGACCTACCTGGTTTCGCACGGCTGGCCGGCCGGACCGATCAAGCAGCTGGATTGGGCCCTCTTGGCCCTGTCGATATTCGTGGTGCTGTTCATCGTCTTCGCCGTGCTGATCGGCATCTGGTGGCGGCGCGGCGAGGGCGACTACGACGAGACCGGACGGCCGGTCATCACGCGTGGGCGCAACGGCATGCCGTGGCTGATGGTCGGCGTGCCGGTGACGATCGTGCTGTTGCTGCTGTCGGCCATCTGGACGTTCTTCGTGCTGGCGCACGCGGCGGCGCCGCCGGGGCGCCCGAAGATCACGCTCATCGTCACGGCCCACCAGTGGTGGTGGGAAGTGAAATACGAAGCGGCGGGGCAGCCGGACCGTTCGTTCATCACCGCCAACGAGATCCACATTCCCGTCGGCATGCCGGTGGAAATCCACCTCATGAGCGGCGACGTGATCCATTCGTTCTGGGTGCCGCAACTGGCCGGCAAGACCGACGCCATTCCGGGGCAGGTCAACCACGCGTGGCTGGAGGCGGGCAAGCCCGGCATCTATCGCGGCCAGTGCACGCAGTTCTGCGGACTGCAGCACGCGCACATGGCGTTCGACGTGATCGCGCAGCCGCAACCCGAATTCAAGGCCTGGTGGAACCAGCAGTTGACGCCGGAACCGGCGCCGCCCGCGGGGCTCGCGACGGAAGGCGCCAGCGAATTCGAGACGCGCTGCGCCATCTGCCACAGCGTGCGCGGCTTGCCCGGCAATCACGGCGTGCTTGGACCGGACCTCACGCACCTGATGGGCCGCCACACGATTGCAGCCGGCACGCTGACCAACAACACCGCGAACCTTGCGGCGTGGATCAGCAACGCGCAGGGCATCAAGCCCGGCGTGGACATGCCGACCGAAAACCTCAGCGGCCCGCAGTTGCAGGCGCTGCTGGCTTACATGAAGTCATTGAAATGAATTGCCGATACCTGCTCGCGCGTGTTTCCCTCATCCGGCGCTTTGCGCCACCTTCCCCCGAAAGCGGGGGAAGGAAAAGAGCTTAGGCAAGGACGCCGACATGGCCGCCAATCCCGACACCTTCCGCACGCCCGTGATCGCGCAGCCCACCTCGGATCTGCACGAAAAACTGGAGAGCATGTGGAGCGATCACCCCGGCCTGATCGGCTGGTTTTCCACGGTGGACCACAAGAAGATCGGCAAGCGCTATCTCGTCACGGCTTTCATTTTCCTGATGGCCGGCGGACTCGAAGCGCTGGGCATGCGCCTGCAACTCGCGCAGCCGAACGAGCACCTGTTGTCGCCGCAGCTGTACAACCAGTTCTTCACGATGCACGGGATGACGATGATCTTCCTGTATGCATTGCCGATCCTTTCGGGTTTCAGCAACTGGGTCTGGCCGCTGATCCTGGGCACCCGCGACATGGCGTTTCCGCGTCTGAACGCGTTCACCTATTGGGTGTTCGCGCTGGCGGGGATCTTCCTCTACATCGGCTTCTGGAACGGCACCGCCCAGCACGTGGGCTGGTTCAACTACGTGCCGATGTCCTCGCGTCCGTACAGCCCGGCCTGGGGCCAGGACGTTTACTCGCTCGGAATGATCTTCCTGGGTATCTCGACCACCGCCGGCGCGATCAACTTCATCGCCACCGCATTCCGGACGCGCGCGCCGGGCATGAGCATCAGCCGCGTTCCGATCATGATCTGGGGCACGCTGGTGTCGAACATCGGCATCGTGTTCGCGGTACCGGCGGTGAGCCTGGCTTTCGCGCTGTTGTGGTTCGATCGCCAGTTCGGCACGCATTTTTATGAACCCACGGCGGGTGGCCGTCCGCTGCTGTGGCAGCACCTGTTCTGGATCTTCGGGCACCCGTGGGTGTACGCGATCGTGCTGCCGGCGATGAGCATCGTCAGCCAGTGCCTGCCGGTGTATTGCCGGCGCCCGCTGGTGGCCAATTCGGCGGTGATCCTCGCGACGATCCTGACGATGGTGCTGGGCTTCGGCGTGTGGGTGCACCACATGTTCACCACCGGCCTGCCGGTGATCGCGATGGGCTTCTTCAGTGCGGCGAGCTTCGTGATCGTGATTCCGAGCGCGGTGTCGGTCTTCGCCTGGACCGCCACGATCTGGACCGGCCGGCCGGTATTCACCACCGCGTTCAAGTTCTTCGCGGCGGAGATCATCCTGTTCGTGATCGGCGGCGTGTCGGGCTTCATGACCGCGGCGGTGCCGGTCGATTGGCAGCTGCATGGCACTTATTTCGTGGTGGCGCACATCCACTTCGTGCTGATCGGCATCAACGTGTTTCCGGTGATCGGCGGCATCTACCACTGGTATCCGAAGATGACCGGCAAGATGATGGACGAACGGCTCGGCTGGTGGAATTTCTGGCTGATGTTCTGGGGCTTCCTCATCGGATTCTTCCCCATGCACATCAGCGGCCTGCTCGGCATGCCGCGGCGCATCTACACGTATCCAGCGGGTCTCGGCTGGGGCGACCTGAACCTCGTGACCACGATCGGCGCCTTCATCTTCGCGTTGGGTGTGCTGCTGTTCGTGATCAACGTGATCAAGAGCCATTTCGTCGGCGCGAAGGCGCCCATGAATCCGTGGGACGCGGACACGCTGGAGTGGGCCACCGAATCGCCGCCAGCCAGCTACAACTTCGCGGTAATCCCGCGTGTCGGCAGCATCCATCCGCTGTGGGAAGACCGGCTCGAGGACCGCAGCGGGCGCACGGTGCTCGGCGAAGGCGCGGTGCTGGATCACGAGCACGAAATTCCCGGCACCACGGTACTGGACGCCGAACCCGACGTGATCCTGAAGCAGCCGCACCCGACTTTCATTCCCTTGATTACCGCGCTGCTGATCGGCGGGGTGTTCGTGGGCATGCTGCTTCAGATGTGGTGGGTGGTGCTCGGCTGCATGTGCGCGCTGGTGTTCGCCTTGTTCTATTGGTTGTGGCCGCGGCCCGAGACGGGCTGGGCCGAGCGCGGCAGCTGGGAGAGGGAGCGCACATGAACGCCAATGTCTATGACGAACGCACGCTGCCGCGGCCGCTGCCGGTCGGGCTGGTCGGTTATCGCACGGGCGGCTGGTGGGGCATGCTGGCCTTCATCGGCTCCGAAGCGGCCATCTTCGCGTACCTGCTGTTCGCGTATTTCTATCTGCAATCGCAGCACGCGCAGCAGTGGCCGCCCAGCGGGTTGCCGCCGCTGCGCTATTCGATTCCGATCACGGTTTGCCTGCTGGTCAGCGTCGCCACGATGTGGTGGGCCGAACACAGCGTGCGCATCGGGCGGCGGCCGATGCTGCTGGCCGCGCTGGTGATCACGGGGTTGCTGGGCGTGGCTTACGTGGTGCTGGAATTCCTCGACTGGGAGATCGAGCCGTTCCTGGTCAACGCCGGTGCGTACAGCTCGCTGTTTTATTCGCTCACCGCGCTGCACGTGCTGCACGCCATCGTGGGGATTTTCGTCCTGATCGCGATCTTCATGTGGAGCGCGCTCGGCTACATCACTCCGCGGCGCCATTTCGCCGTGCGCATCGCCGCGCTGTACTGGTATTTCATGGTGCTGGTGTGGATCGCGATTTTCATAACGCTCTACATGCTGCCGTACATCGGGCCGGGTTAGGAGTTGGACATGGAAGAAGTCACTTACAGCGATCCCCCGTTGCAGGCGCGGCTGCCGGTGGGCTTCGCGCTCGCATTCGCGGTGTTCGGCGCGCCGGCCGCGTGGCTGGTACAGCTGATCGTCAATTACGCGCTGTCCGCGCACGCCTGCTTCCCCATCGACATTCCGCTGGTGACGCCGGTCTGGGGTCCGCTGTGGTACATCCTGATCGGCGTCGACATGACCGCGATCATCGTGGCCGGAGGCTCCTTCTTCGTCGCGCTGGGCCAGTGGACGGCATGGCGCGGCGCTTCGATGACGCACATCGGTGAGCGCCGCAACCGCTACATCGCGCAGTGGGCGGTCTTGACCAGCACGTTGTTCTCGATCGCGGTGATCTTCACGATCGTGATGCTGTTCATCGAACCGGTTTGCAATTGGTGAGGTGCGGGATGCCTGGACTGCCATTCGCGCCGAGCGCAGCTTGCGAAGCAGGCGAGGTAGAGGTGCATCGGCACCGTCCTCCGGTTTCGGCGCTGCGCGCCTGCGCCCAGGACGAAACGGTGAATCATTGGTGACAAGGAAATGTCGCATATTTTGACCGAATGGAATTGGCAACCCGCGGTGCTGGCGTGCATCGCGCTCGCAACGATTCCCTACCTGATCGGCATGGCACGGATGGGCCGCTTGCAGCGCGCGAAGATTCTCGGCCGCTGGCGGTCGCTATCGTTCTTCGCGGGAATGTCGATCCTGCTGCTCGCGCTGGAATCGCCGCTGGACGCGGTCGCCGACGACCTGTTTTCTGCGCACATGGCGCAACACATGCTGCTGTTGCTGGTGATCCCCGCGCTGCTGGTGTACGGCCGGCCGGTGATCACGTGGCTGTGGGCGTTCGACCTGGGCGCGCGCCGCGGCATCGTGCGTGGCTGGAAACGCGCAAGGTTGCAAGCCGTGTTCGACTGGCTGATGCGGCCGCTCGTGGTCTGGGTGCTGTTGAGCGCAGCGTTGTGTTTCTGGCACTTGCCGGGACCTTACGATTGGGCCGTGCGGCACGAATGGCTGCACGATCTCGAACACCTGAGCTTCCTCGGATTCTCACTGGCGTTCTGGACGATCGTGATCGAACCGTACGGCCAGCGCCGGCGATTGAGCTTCGGCGCGACCATCGTGTTCGTGGTGTCGTCGGGTTTCGTGATGGGCCTGATCGGCGCAGTCCTGACGTTTGCGTCCACGCCGCTCTATGCCGTGCACCTGCACACGACACAGGCGTACGGCCTCACACCCCTGCAGGACCAGGAACTGGCGGGGGTGATCATGTGGATTCCTTCGAATCTGGTGCACCTGGCCGCGCTGTGCACGGTGTTCTTTGCGTGGTATCGCTCCGACCAGCAGGGCGCATTGCCTTTGAGCCCCGCTTCCGCTGGGCGAGGCGGCGCGAGTGCCCGATCCCGCGCGCCGCTGCGCTTGGCGCTGATGCTGCCCGCATTGCTCGCCATGGCATTCGCGCTTGGCGTATCGAAACCAGCATCCGCGCATCAAACCGAAGCGCAACGCGGCGCACGCCTGATCCAGCGTTACGGCTGCGGTTCGTGCCACACCATTCCGGGAATCGATGGCGCCGACGGCCTGGTCGGTCCGCCGTTGACGCGTTGGAGCCAGCGCAGCTACATCGCGGGCGTGCTGCCCAACGATTCCGACAACCTCGCGTTCTGGATCCAGAATCCGCAGCAGGTCATCAAGGGCGTGGACATGCCCGACATGGGCATCAAGGAACGCGAGGCACAAGCGATCGCGGCGTATCTGGAAACCATCAAATGAATGAGGCGGAGACATTGCAATGAAAGCAACGACCATGATGATCGCGGGCCTGTTGGCGGCGCCGCTGGCCTTCGGCAGCGCCTGGGCCGCCGCGCCCCCGCAGCAGGACGCGAAATGGCTGCAAGGCATCCACCAGGGTTGCCACTTCGTCATCCAGGCAAGCCAATACGAAGTGAAAAACGGCAGCTCGCCGCTGGCCCAGAAGTATGCCCAGAAGCTCATCGCGCAGGACGAGTATGTCGACTCGAAGGCGAAGGCTTTGGCTCAGGCCCAGCACGTGAGTCTTCCGAACGGCCTCACGCCGAAACAGCAGCAGGAACTGTCGGAGATCAAGGCCACCAGCGCCACCGGGCTCGACAAGTTGTATTCGAACACGCTGCTCGAATCGGAAATCCAGTTCGGCAACCAGGCACTGCAGGAAATCACCCACGGCGAGGCGCAGCCGGTCAAGAGCTTCGCGACCTTCCTGCTGCCGGCGATCAATCTCGAAGCCAACATGTTCCAGCACGCCGTCTCGCAGATGAACGCTCCGCTTTGACGGAGCCGATCCCCGATCGGCGTTTTTGCCGCGCGCACACCGGTGCCGCAGTTTCAAGGAGAAGTTTCATGATGGAATCGGGCAAGACGAATGTGGGCGACATCGAGCGTGTGGTCTCGGCGGCGGCGGGCGGCACGTTGATGACGTGGGGTTTGCGGCGACGTTCCCTGGGCGGAATCGCGGTTGCCGCGGTTGGCGCGGAGTTGGTCTGGCGCGGCATCAGCGGCCACTGCATGGTGTACGAATGGCTGGGCAGGAACACCGGCCCGGTACGGGTGCGCAGCGCGGTGACAATAGGCAGACCCGCGGATGAACTGTATCGGTTGTGGCGCCAGCCCGACACGCTGTCGCGCATCATGGGCCAGTTCGCCGACGTGGAAGCGCTGGACGAGAGGCGCATGCACTGGCGCACGCCGGAAGTCATGGGCCAGGCGCTGGAATGGGACGCCGAGATCACGGAGGAACAACCCGGCGAACTTCTGTGTTGGCGTTCGACCGAAGACGCGCCGCTCAAGAACGAAGGCGAGGTGCGCTTCGGCGAAGCACCGCAGGCGCGCGGCACGGAAGTGCGGCTCGTGATGCGTTTCGATCCGCCGGGCAGCGCGCTCGGGCGTGCCGCGATCAAGGCGATGGGGCCCACGCCGCGCCTGCCCGCGCCGACGGTACCGGTGCTGCGGGGACGTGAACCATCCTGCACTGTGCCGGGACGGCATCAACGATCTTCGCGTCGAGACGCGGTTCCCGATCCCGAAATCGTCAATCCGCGCGACGCTACAACACGCCTCCGATGCCGGAATTGCAGGAAGCGCCGTTCGGCTATCCGACCGCGGCGGTGTACGGCTACACCCGCGCGTTCGGCGGACTCGCGGGTTCGCACGTCGTGACACCGTTCGGGTATTCACGTGGCGACAACGCCGGCGCTGCTAGCTTCCGGCCCACTACATGGAGAAAGTCGAATGGACGCGACAAAACTGTTGAAGGAAGACCACGAGAAGGTTCGCAAGGCACTTGCCGACCTCACCAAGACCACCGAGCAGGACACCGACAAACGCGAGGAGTTGCTGGGCGAGATTGCGCTCGATCTCGAAGTGCACACGCAAATCGAGGAAGAAATCTTCTATCCCGCGTACAAGAAAGCCTGCGGTGACGAAGAGAGCGACAAGCTCTACTTCGAAGCCCTGGAAGAGCATCGCGCGGTCGGTGACCTGGTGCTGCCCGACCTGCAGAACACGCCCACCAGTTCCGAGAAATTCGGCGGCCGCGCCAAGGTCCTCAAGGAGCTGGTCGATCACCACGCGGGCGAGGAAGAGGAAACCATGTTTCCACGGGCCCGGAAGGTTTTTTCCAGCGATGAACTCGATGAGCTCGGGGCACAACTGGCCAGCCGCAAGGAAGAACTGATACACGAGCACGCCACCGCGGATTGATTTCGCCGGATCGTCCGCTGTCCGTGGCGGCCCGGCGAGCTGCGTTGGAATGCAGCAAGTCAGGAATGGTCGCGGCTGCCGGGCCGGAATTTTTCTGAATGCATGCTTGACGGGCGCGATTGTCCGCGCGTCGCATACGCCTATACTTGCAGGCTGCGATGCGCGCCGCGCGAGGTAATGGATGAGCACGGAGCTCGAACCGCAGGAAGTTCCCGCCCGTGCGGGCGTGCCGGCGGAAAAGCCGTCCGAATACCGCGAGCCGAACCGGTTCCTGCTGGAGCTTGCTGACGCGATCCGGCCGATGGCGAACCCGAAGGAAGTCCGGGCCGAAGCCGCGCGACGCCTGGGCATGCACCTGGGCGCGAGTCGAGCTTTCTATGCGGAGCTCGATGATGGCGGCAATGTCTTCTTCGAATCGGATTACTGCAGCGCGGGCACGCAGCCGCTCGCCGGCCGCTACCGTCTCGATGACCTCGGCGCTGCATCCGTGGACACATTGCGCGCCGGGCGCGTGCTCGCCGTCGCGGATGTGGAATCCCCGGATGCGCTTGCCGAATCCGGGCGGCAACGCTGCCGCAGTTCCGGCATACGCGCGTTGCTGAAGGTGCCGCTGGTCAGGGACGGGCGGCTCGCCGCATTCCTGGCGTTGCAGCACTCCGCGCCGCGCGCATGGTCGGACGAGGACGTCGCGCTTGCCGTCGACGTGGCCGAGCGGGCGTGGCAGGTGGCCGAGCGCCGCAAGGCGGAATGGGCGCTGCGCCAGAGCGAGGCAAAGTACCGCACGCTCTTCGAAGCCGTCGCCGAGGGGTTCTGCATCGCCGAGGTGGTTCGTGGCGAGGATGGCCGCGTCACCGACATGCATTTTCGCGAAGTGAACCCGGCGTTCGAGCGGCACACCGGCATCCGTGACGCCGTCGGCAAAACGTCGCACGCCTTGTTTCCGAACATGGAATCGCACTGGCTCGACGCCGTCACGCGCGTCATGCAGACAGGCAAGCCCGAGCGCCTGGAAGATTTCCAGTCCGATGTCGGGCGCTGGTTCAGCGTGCAATATTCGCGCGTGGGCGACGAAGACAGCCGGTTGCTCGGCGTCGTGTTCGACGACATCTCCGAACGCAAGCGCGTGGAATTGGCCAGCAACCGCCTGGCGGCCATCGTGGAATCATCCGACGACGCGATCATCCGCAAGGATCTGGATGGCATCATCCAGACCTGGAATGCGGGCGCGGAACGGATCTTCGGCTACGGCGCGGAGGAGGTCATCGGCAAGCCGGTGACCATCCTGATGCCGCCCGACCGCGTGAACGAGGAGCCCGGGATACTCGCACAGGTTCGCAAGGGCGAGCGCGTGGACCACTACGAAACGGTACGGCAGCGCAAGGATGGATCGCTGATCGACGTTTCGCTCACCGTCTCGCCGATCCTGGACAGCGAGGGCAGGGTGGTTGCGGCCTCCAAGATCGCCCGTGACATCACCCAGCGCAAGCGTGAAGAGGACGGCCTGCGCGAAAGCGAGCGGCGGCATGGTTTTCTCCTGATGCTGTTCGATGCGCTGCGCGAGCAGCCGGATGGGCAGGCGATGGGCGCGGTGTGCGCGCGCATGCTCGCGAACCACCTAGGCGTGGAGCGCTGCTACATGGCGCAACTGTCGGGTTCCGAACGCGCGGCGCGAATGGTCGCGGAATACCGCAGCGGCGACCTGCGACCGGCCCATGGAGTGGAGGACGAATTGTCGCTTGCGGCATTTCCGGCGTGCTTGCAGCGGCTGGAGACCGGCCCGCTGGTGATCAACGACATCAAGGACGATGCCGGGTTCCGGGATGCCGAAAAGAGTGCCCTCCTCGCGCTGCAGGGCCATGTCGCGTTGGTGGCGGCGCCACTGCGGATGGAGGAGGGGATCATCTGGATGCTGGTGGTGGGCAGCGCCGTGCCGCGGGTCTGGACACCCGGGGAAGTGCGGCTCGTCGAGGATGTCGCCGAGCGCGCGTGGTCCGCCATCGATCGCGCGAGGAAGGACGCCGCGTTGCGCGAGCGCGAAGCCGAAGTGCGGCGGGTCAGCCGCGCCAAGGACGAGTTCATCGCGATGCTCGGCCACGAGTTGCGCAATCCGCTCGCGCCCATCGCCACCACGCTGCAGTTGATGAAGCTGCGCCAGCCCGACGTGCTGGCGCGCGAACGCGCCGTCATCGAGGCGCAGGTGCGGCACCTCACCGGCCTGGTCGACGATCTGCTGGACGTGACGCGCATCGCCAGCGGCAAGGTGGAACTGAATTCGGAACGCGTGGACGTCCGCGAAATCATCGCGGTGGCCGTGGAAAGCACCCAGGACGCGATGGAATCCCGCCGCCAGACCTTGCACGTGCAGGCCGCTGAAGAACTGGCCGTGTCGGGCGATGCCCGCCGCCTGGTGCAGGTGCTGGTGAACCTGCTTGGCAACGCCGCGAAATATTCGCCGCCCGATCGCAACATCTGGTTGTCGGCCTGGGCGGAAGACGGGCAGGTCGTGTTGCGCGTACGCGATGAAGGCCGCGGCATCTCGGCCGAGTTGCTGCCGCGGATCTTCGAATCCTTCACCCAGGATTCTCGCGGGATCGACCGTTCGCAGGGCGGGCTGGGACTGGGACTTTCAATCGTTCGCAGCCTCGTGTTGCTGCACGGCGGCAGCGTCGGTGCCGCGAGCGACGGTCCGTACAAGGGCAGTGAATTCACCGTGCGCTTGCCGCTGCTCGATCGTCCGCGATCGGCAGGAGCAACGGCGGAAGCGGCGCTCGCCGACGATGTGCCGGGCGTGGTGCATTCGGAGCGGATCAAGGTGTTGATCGTGGATGACTACGCGCCGGCCGCGGAAAGCCTGGCGCTGCTGCTGCAAGAGATGGGGTACCGCACGTTGGTGGCGCCGGACGGCGCGGCGGGGCTGGCCGCCCTCGCGACGTTCCGTCCGCAGATCGCGCTCGTGGACATCGGCCTGCCCGTGATCGACGGTTACGAAGTGGCGCAGACCGTGCGGCGAACATCCGGGTTCGAGCGCCTGCCGCTGGTAGCCATCACCGGTTACGGGCAAGCCAGCGACCATGAGCGCGTGATGGCTTCGGGATTCGAGGAACACCTGGTCAAGCCGCTCGACGCAGCGCGCATCAGCGAATTGATCGAACGCCTGGTGGCTGCGCCATGAGCGGCGCGATCAAGGCGCCTTCGGGTTCCTGACGATCTGCTCGATCGCGATGCGGAGGTAACGGCGCGCGAACACCGGCGGATTTCTTGCGAACACCCGTTTGGCGTTTGCGGCGTCTTCGTCATTCGGTGCATACACGAACAGGAACGCGCCGCCGTCGCCGGCGTGCTGCTTGTCTTCGGTGGTGTAGCCCTTTTCGGTGCCCGCGAATTTGACGACCTCGTTCTCCAGCTTGTTCCAGAGGTTGCGGTCATCGCGCGATTCCAGTTGTTGAGCGACGAATTCGCCCGTGGCCGAGCGCACGTCGTCGGCCGCGACTCCCGATTCGCGGAAAGCCGCTTCGGCAGCCTCGGCTTCATCGAGGCTGTCATAACCCGCGATGATGTAGTGCAGCGGATAAAAGACGCCCAGCGACGTCTCGCTTTTCTTGAAGAAATCCCATTGCTGTTCCATGCGAATTCTCCTT
>Ga0134128_10002311_pt1 | contig 23719 bp, 24 predicted proteins | sample KB31754_FD_96462 | JGI IMG/M metagenome (GOLD analysis project Ga0134128, IMG submission 96462) | Terrestrial soil microbial communities with excess Nitrogen fertilizer from Kellogg Biological Station, Michigan, USA - KB3-175-4 | ecosystem: Environmental > Terrestrial > Soil > Unclassified ... | reverse complement strand
CGTCCGGGGCTGTGCTCAACGGGATAGCTTACGATCCGGCGCACGACCGGCTGTTTGTCACCGGCAAGCTTTGGCCGAGGCTGTTTGAAATTCAAGTAACGCCCGGACCCGGCCGAAGAACTCCTCATTGAAGCCCTGCTCTGCGTCACATTGGTCGCGCAGAAGCGAGGCTATACTCGTGCGCAAGGCTCGCCATGGAGTTTTCCTTGCTTTCGGTTCCGACGATCCTGCAGAACGCCGCCATCCTCACGGTTCTGGTGGCTTTGGCGGGCTACGCGCTCACGTCCATCAGCGCCCATATGCTGGCGCGCCGTCGCGACAAGCTCAAGCTGGTCAACAAGCGCCTCAACGAGTTCTACGGCCCACTCTACGTCGCATCGGAGGCTGGAAACATTGCCTATCGCTCCCTGCTGGCCAAGCAGGGCAAGCAGCAGAGTGAGCCCATCCGCGACGAGGACCTGAAGGAATGGGTCCTGTGGATTCGCACCATCTTCATCCCCCTCAACGAAATCCGCGAGAAGATCATCATTGACAAGGCGCATCTCATCATCGAAGAGAAGATGCCCCAGTGCCTCCTCGACTTCGTCACGCATGTTGTGGGTTACAAAGCCGTGCTATGCAAGTGGGCCGACGGTGACTTCACCGAGCGCCGCTCCACCATCGGCTGGCCACCCGAGTTCGATGTGTACGTCAAGGACTCCTACGCCGCCCTTAAGGCCGAGCAGATGCGTCTCATGCACAGCGCCTTTTCCCGCTGGTGGAAACGGAAGTCCGGCCGCAATGGGAAAGCAGTCCCTTAGCTTCCGTGCCCCGTCCTTTTCACGCAGTTTGTGAAAAGGGCGGGATTGGATGACGCTCGAACTGAAGATCACTCCCAGGATGACTACGTCGGATGCCTGCAACTCTAAAGCGGCTTCACCACTCAGGACAGAGCCACTTCCTCACCTTTAGCTGTTACCATCGCCAGCCGCTTCTTGCGCGGATGGAGATGCAAGAGTCTTTCCTGCAGGCTCTCGAAAACGTGCGCGTTCGCTTCGCGTTCTACGTGTTCGGCTACGTAGCAATGCCCGAGCACGTTCATCTGCTCCTCAGCGAGCCTCTGGTGATTACCGGTGGTCGAGCTTCCGCGCGTGGGGCTTCGGTGAAATCGATATTGTCGAAGTGGAATGCGAGATGTTGAGGTCGCTAATTCAAAGCAAGCATCTGGGCTTCCCGCCCTTTTCACAAAAAGCGTGAAAAGGACGGGGCACGGGGCACGTGGGGGCACGGAGATTTAGGCGCTCACCGCCAGCTTTAAACTCTCCCACAACCGCAGTGTCGGCCCTGCCTGGTTGATCGTGTAGATATGCAGGCCAGGTGCGCCGTTCCGCAGCAGTGTCTCGCATAGCCGCGTTACCACGCTGACGCCGAAATCGAGCAGGGCGTCCTTGTCCTCCTGAAGCTGCTCCAGCCGCAGCCTAACCCAGCGCGGCAGGTCCGCGCCGCAACCGGTGCAGAAGCGCAGCGTTTTGTCGTAGCTGGTGATGGGCATGATCCCCGGGTAAATCGGGATCCGCAGCCCGGCCTTCTCACAGCGATCCACAAAATCAAAGTAGGCATCCGGGTTGTAGAAGAGCTGCGTCAGCGCGGCATCCGCCCCGGCGTCCACTTTGCGGCAGAAGTGTTCAAAGTCGGCTCCGGGATTCGCCGCCTGCGGATGCATCTCAGGATAGGCGGCCACCTCGATGTGGAAATGATCGCCGTGCGTCTCGCGGATAAACCGCACCAGCTCGCTGGCAAAGTTGAATTCCCCCGGCGCCTGCGGACTCAACGCCGTTGCCGGCAAATCGCCGCGCAGGGCCACGATGCGCTTCACGCCGGCTTCCCGATACCGATCGAGCGCCGCCGCCACATTCGCCCGCGTTGAACCCACGCAGGTCAGATGCGGCGCAGCCTCCACGCCTGTCTCGCGCACTACTGTCAGCAGCGTCTCGTACGTGCCGTCCTGGTCCGATCCGCCAGCCCCATGCGTCACCGAAAAGTAATCCGGCCGAAGCTCCGCCAGCTTTTGCACCACGCCCGGCAACTTCGCGACGCCTTCCGGCGTACGCGGCGGAAACAACTCGAAAGAGAATCTTTGGGCTGCCATTGCGATCTCAGTTCATAGTTCGCAGTTCGCAGTTCATAGTTGCTGTGAACTATGAACTGCGAATTGTGAACTCGTCGACTAGTACCTGTAAAACTCCGGCTTGAACGGCCCCTCGATCGGCACTCCAATGTAATCCGCCTGCCGCGTCGAGAGCTTCGTCAGCTTCACGCCGATCTTCTCCAGATGTAGCCGCGCCACTTCCTCATCCAGCTTCTTGGGCAGGGTGTACACCGCTACCTTGTAGGTGTCCTTGTTCTTCCAGAGGTCAAGCTGTGCCAGCGTCTGGTTGGCAAAGCTGTTACTCATCACAAAGCTCGGGTGCCCCGTCGCGCAGCCCAGGTTCACCAGCCGGCCCTCGGCCAGAATGAATATCTCGTGCCCGTCTTCAAAGCGGTACTTGTCTACCTGCGGCTTGATGTTCAGCTTCGTCGCGGTTTTGTCGGTGTTCAGTCGATCCATCTGGATCTCATTATCGAAGTGGCCGATGTTGCACACGATCGCCTGATCCTTCATCTTGTGCATGTGCTCGAGCGTGACGATGTCCACGTTGCCCGTGCAGGTGACATAGATATCGCCGCGGCCTAGCGTATCCTCGAGCGTGGTCACTTCAAAGCCTTCCATTGCAGCCTGCAGTGCATTGATCGGATCGATCTCGGTCACAATCACGCGCGCGCCCATTCCGCGCAGCGAGTGCGCGCAGCCCTTGCCCACGTCGCCGTAGCCGCAGATCACCGCCACCTTGCCCGCCACCATCACGTCCGTTGCGCGCTTGATGCCATCGGCCAGCGACTCGCGGCAGCCATACAGGTTGTCGAATTTCGACTTCGTCACGGAATCGTTCACGTTGATGGCCGGCACCAGCAACTTGCCCTTCTCCATCATTTGATAAAGCCGGTGCACGCCCGTCGTCGTCTCTTCGCTGACGCCGCGCCACTCCTTCACCACCTTGTGCCAGTGCTGCTTGTCCTCGGCGTAGACGCGCTTCAGCAGGTCCTTGATTACCTGTTCTTCGTGATTGCCGCTCGGCGTGTTCACCCATCCATCGCCGTCTTCGAGCTCATACCCCTTGTGGATCAGCAGCGTCACATCGCCGCCATCGTCCACCACGAGCTGCGGACCCTTGCCGCCCTTCCCGTCTTTATCTTTATGGCTCAACGCCGCGAACGTACAATCCCAGTACTCCTCCAGGCTCTCGCCCTTCCATGCAAATACCGCCACACCCGTCGCCGCAATCGCCGCTGCCGCGTGATCCTGCGTCGAGAAGATGTTGCAGCTCGCCCAGCGCACTTCCGCGCCCAGACTGGTCAGTGTTTCGATCAGCACTGCCGTCTGAATCGTCATGTGCAGTGAGCCCGTTACCCGCACCCCGGCGAGCGGCTTCTCTGCCGCGTACTTGTTGCGGATCGCCATCAATCCCGGCATCTCGTGCTCGGCAATCGAGATCTCCTTCCGGCCCCATTCGGCCAGGGACATGTCTGCGACTTTGTAATCGGCGGCGGTGATTTCGAGGGTGGTTGCCATACGGTAAAGCTCCTTATTATCGGCGAATCGTGATATCTTGATGTGTACCAGAATCAAACCATGCCGTCAATCCTCAAAACCCTCCGCGCCGCTGCCGATCCCACCCGGCTGCGTATTCTGCTGCTTTTAAAGGAGGAAGAGCTCTCGGTCGCCGAGTTGCAGGAAATCCTCACTCTGGGCCAGAGCACCATTTCCACTCATCTCGCGCAACTGAGACAGGCAGAACTGGTTGAGGACCGCCGCACCGGCAAGAGCAGCCTCTATCGGCTCACGGCCCCGGCAGCTGACGGACTTCTTCCTTCATTCCTCGAACTGGCCGAAAAAGAAACCCCCGAGGCCGCCTCCGATGCCGCCGCCATGCGCCGCGTACTTCGCAAGCGCCAGCAGCGCATGCGCACTTTCTTCGACACCATGGCCGGACGCCTCGGCAAGGACTATGTTCCTGGCAAATCCTGGAAGAGCGTCGTGCTCGCGCTGCTTCATCTGCTTCCGCCGCTCGACATGGCCGACCTCGGCGCGGGCGACGGCAATTTTTCCTTCCTGCTCGCCACGCGGGCCAAAAGCGTCATCGCCGTCGACAGTTCCGAAAAAATGCTCGAAGTCGCCCGCGACCAAGCCGCCCGAAACTCCATCCTGAACATTGACTTCCGTCACGGCGACATGGAAGAGCTTCCCATCCCCGCCGCCTCCATCGATGTGGCCTTCTTCTCGCAATCGCTCCACCACGCGCTCCACCCGGCGCGCGCCCTCGCTGAGGCCCAGCGCATCCTGCGCCCCGGCGGGCGCGTCATCGTCCTCGACCTGGCGAAACATCGCTTTGAGGAAGCGCGCGAACTGTACGCAGACGAGTGGCTGGGCTTCGGCGAAGCCGAACTCGAACAGATGCTCCTTGACGCCGACTTCACCCACCCTGAAGTCGCCATCGTGGACCGCGACCCCGACGCCCCGCAATTCCAAACCCTGCTCGCGATCGCCGTGAAGCGCGAGTAGCGCCACTCCCGGCGCCATGGTGCGCTGCCTTGTTGCGATAACCTGAATCCAACTCAGAGAACAGATGACCGCAATCGCCAAATCCGCTGCGACCCCCCGAGCGCGCGCCCCGAAGTCGCCGCGCCTGACCCGCATGCAGCGCACCGCTATCCTCAAGGCACTGGCAGACCCCAAGCGTTTCGAACTCCTTGAGCGCATTGCGCGGTCGAGCTGCCCCATGGGTTGCGCACAGGCAGGCGAGGCGCTGGCCATCGCGCCTGCCACCCTCTCGCACCACATCAAGGAACTGCATACCAGCGGATTGATCGATGTGCGGCGCGAGGGCAAGTTCGCGTTTCTGTCCATTAAGCCGGACATGCTTGAGGCGATTGCAGCATCTCTTTCTTCTCTCTCGCATCGCGACTCCTCCCCGCAGTCCTGACCTCAGGCTCAAGAAAAAATCTCAACCGGTTCTGAATCGTTTTCCTAGAGCCGCAATCAATTCGATAGTTGTCGAAATGTCGAAGCATTTGGGCATTCGATCGAAGGAGAGATAAATGGGCAGTCTGAAGGGAAAAGTGGCGTTGGTGACCGGCGCTTCGAAGGGCATTGGGGCGGGCATCGCAAAGGAACTCGCATCCCGCGGCGCAGCCGTGGCAGTGAACTACTCCAGCAGTAAGGCCGAAGCGGACAGGGTCGTCAGCGAGATCGAGGCCGCCGGCGGCAAAGCCGTTGCCGTCAAGGGCAGCGTGGCCGACCCCGCCGCGATCGGCCCTCTGGTCGATCAGACCGCCGCGAAACTTGGGCCCATCGACGTGCTGGTAAACAATGCAGGAATCTACGAGTTTGGCCCCATCGACGCCGTCACGCCGGAGCACTTCCGCAAGCAATTCGACGTGAACGTGCTGGGCCTTCTGCTCACCACCCAGGCCGCGCTCAAGCACTTCAACCCGCAGGGCGGCAGCATTGTGAACATCAGTTCCGTCGTGGTTGACGGCGTTCCCGGCGCCGCCGTCTACAGCGCCACCAAGGGCGCCGTTGACGCCATCACGGCTTCATTGGCCAAGGAGCTTGGATCCAGAAATATCCGCGTCAACTCCCTTAATCCCGGCATCGTTGAGACCGAAGGAACTCACGCTGCGGGCTTTATCGGCAGCGATTTCCAGAAAGAGGCCGTCTCGCGCACGCCACTGGGCCGCATCGGCCAGCCGCAGGACATCGCCACCGCGGCCGCATTCCTCGCTTCCGACGACTCCGGATGGATCAATGGGCAGGCGATCCACGCCGCGGGAGGCTTTCGCCTGTAAGCATGCTCGTTCCGGTTGACGCGGCGCAGCCTTCGCGCGCCGCGTCCGTTGTTCGGTGTTCCCCCGCCAGTTCCTTGAAGCCCGACTCTCAGGCCTTTCGCGAACGTCCGTTGCCGAAAACCGGTTGCCGGCAACGTGACCGGCACGGAAACGGCGGGCTCTCCGGCAGATCCAGCGCGCCCAGAGAGCGCAGCCGCAGCAGCCCGCACACCGCCGCGAGCACCAGCGCAAAAACAACCACGAAAATCACCGTCAGGCCGTCCATAGCTTCAAATCCTCGGCGCAACACATAGAGCACAGCGCCGCCAGCAAAAGCATCACCATGCGCAAATCACTCAGCCGCTGTGTCCGTGCTTGCGCAGCCATCGACGCGAGCAACTCGCCAAGCCCACGAACTCCGGCAGACAAGACAAAGGCAAAGATGAACACAACCATGAAGATGAGCGAGTAGCCGTTCACTGCAGGCACTCCTGTATCGATTCGGATAGGCGCCAACATTCTAGACCCAAATCGCACAACTGCGCGCCGGAATCTCCGCTGTGCTTTTCCGGCTGCCAGCGGCGATACTGATTTCAGGAGGAACGCATGGCGGCGAACACGGAACAGATTGCGCTGCGGGCGACCGACGGGCAGGAATTGGGCGCCTACGTAGCATGGCCCAGCGGCGAACCCGTGGCCGGCCTGGTCGTCATCCAGGAGATCTTCGGCGTGAATGCGCACATCCGCCGTGTCGCCGACAGCTATGCAAGAGACGGCTTTCTCGCCATCGCGCCTGCCCTCTTCGACCGCATCGAAAAGGGAGTGGAACTCGCCTACGAGGGCTCTGACGCCGCCAAGGCCCGCAGCTTCATTCCCCGTCTCGACATGGAAAAAGCCATGCTCGACGTCGAAGCCGCTTTGCGGTACACCACAAAATCCACCGAAAGAAAGGTCGGCGCAATCGGCTATTGCTGGGGCGGAACGCTGGCCTGGCTGGCCGCCTCACGCCTGCCCGTGCAGGCTGCGGTGGGTTATTACGGCGGCCGCATTATCAACTATGTCCACGAGCAGCCCGGCTGCCCTATCATGCTCCATTTCGGCACCCAGGACCAGCACATTCCCAAAGCAGATGTGGACAAGATCCAAGCCGCCCACCCGGACGTCGACATCTTCCGATACGATGCCGGCCACGGATTCAACTGCGACGCCCGCGCAAGCTACAACCCCGATGCAGCAACCCTCGCCCGCGAGCGCTCGCTGGCATTTCTAATCCAGCATTTGCGCATGTAATACCCCCCTGCCGGCCCCGGGGTTTCTCGGCGCTACCCCTGGCTCGCACGTCGCACCAGGGTCCAGATGTACCAGGCCGATCTTTGTACTGTTTCAGACGTCAGACTTTGCGTATACTCTCATCCACGGATGGTACGTCATGGAAGTAAGTGATGGCGGCTTCAATGGTAAGGCGACGGGCAGCGCCGTTGACATATTCGCAAAGGTGTTGCTTCAGCGGGAGCAGACGAAGAGACTGCTGATTGGTGCGGCATGCCTGTTCTTCATCGTTGCTTCGCTCGTTGTGGTGTTTGCACCAGCTGCAAAGCAAGGCCTGGCATATGTTCTGGGAGCCGCCCTGGTCGTGATGGCTCTGGGCGCGATTGGCGCCGCACAATTCAAGCTAAAGGTGCCCGGTATTTCCATAGAAACGGTAAACAGTCGCCCGGACTCCGCAAATCCTCAAGACTCAACGAAGGTTAGCCGCGTTGAGCAGGGACCTGCCGCTTAGATTCTGATCTCGTATGCCGCCCCCCCTCCAGAAGACACTGCTTGCGTTCCACCCCCCATCGATACCCGGTGAGCGCTCCCGATGCCCCCACCACGCGATGGCATGGCACCAGGATCGCCACCCGATTCGTAGCGCAGGCTCGCGCCACCGCCCGCGTCGCATTCCGATCCCCCAACTCGGCGGCAAGCTGCGAATAGCTCCGCGTCTCACCGCGCGGAATCTGTCGTAACGCCTGCCACACTCGCAACTGGAACACCGTCCCGCGCAGGTCCAGCGCGGCTTTCGACCCCAGGCTCTCCGAGAGGTCGTGGCCCTCGCGCACGCTGGCGAGCGCCGCCTCCACTAATTCGGCCATGCCACCATCACGCTGCAGCTCGGCCGCAGGGAACTCCTCCCGCAACGTCCGCTCGGCGTCCCCGTCGCTATCCGCCAGCGCCAGCCAGCACAATCCGCGCGCGGTGGCGCCCACAATCATCCATCCGAACGGCGTACGCCCTGTAGCGTACCCGATCTTCTCGCCCTGCCCTCCCGCAGCGAATCGCCCCGGCGCCATGCCCAGCGCATCGGCCTCGTACGCCCTGCTCGACGAATTGAAGCCCGCGTTGTAGATGGCAGTTGTGACCGACGCGCCATTCTTGAGCTCGGCACGCAATGTTCCGGCGCGCAGCGCTCGCTGGTACTGGCTGGGACTCACCCCCATGGCGTGTTTGAACATCCTCTGCGCGGTGAACGGACTCATACCCGCAACCCGCCCCAGTTCTTCCAGTCCCACGCGCCGATCGACATTGGCTTCGATGTGCTTTCGAATCTCCTCCAACGGAGTGCCCGCCGCGATATCCGGCTTGCACCGACGGCACGCGCGAAAACCCGCCCTCCGCGCATCGGCAATCGTGCTGAAGAAGCGCACATTTTCCCGCAGCGGACGCCGGCTCGTGCATGACGGACGGCAGAACACGCCCGTGGTCGTGACTGCGTAAAAAAAGCCGCCCTCTTTGTCGCGGGTTAGCACCTGCGTCCAGGCGGTTTCAACGTCGATCTGCGTATCAACGGCGGGTTGAAGTCTCGTATTCATAACTTCATCCTGGCCCCGCCCTCCGGGCCGCGCACTCCGATTCTTGCGCGTAATTCCGATTCTAGTAGTTTTCTTGTTTTCGCCGCTCCAGCAGCACCGCTTCGGCTCGCGCAAGGTCCTCTTCCGTGTCCACGCCGATGGTGTCGGCGGGCGCTGGAGCCACATAGATGTCAATCCCGTTCTCGAGCAGGCGAAGCTGTTCCAGCCGTTCCACGCGCTCCAGCCAGCCCGGCGGCAGAGCGGCAAACTGTTCCAGCGCTGTTCGCCGGTAGGCATAAATGCCCAGGTGCTTGCGGTAACCACCGCACCCCGAGGCGTCGCGGTCAAAGGGAATTGTGGCGCGCGAGAAGTAAAGCGCCTTCCCGTCCGCCGCCGTCACCACCTTCACGGCGTTGGGGTTGGCGATGTCCTCCGCTGCGCAACGAACCGCCAGAGTGGCCACCGCGACCTCGGGGCGATCAAACAGCGCCAGCAGCGGAGGAAAAAAGCCGGGCGTGAGCGTCGGCTCGTCGCCCTGGATGTTGACATAGATGTCCGCGGGCACCTGCGCCGCTACCTCGCGCACGCGGTCAGACCCGGAGGCGCAGTCCGGCGACGTGAGAACGACAGGCAGTTCGCGCTCGAGGCACATGGCCGCCACTTCGTCCGAATCGGTGGCGATGAGAACCTGATCCATGATGCCGCTGTCCAAAGCGGCGCGGTAGACCCATTCGACCATGGGCCGGCCGGCGATCGGGCGGAGAACCTTGCGGCAGAGACGGGTGGAGCCGAGGCGCGCAGGAATCACGCCTACAACGGAATGAGCGGAGGCCATTGGGATTCAGTGTAAGGCCGCAGATGCGAAAAGTCCCCGCCCATGGCGATGAGCGGGACCTCTCGAAACGGGGAGAGCTGACGACTGCTGGGATGCCTGCCCACGCGGAGATGGTTGCCTGGCTCGCGCATCCAGATACCTCATTGCGGTACGTAAGGGCCTGCCCCGCGGTTTGACCCTGGTTTGACCCTCAGGTACAGCGAACCGTATGATCAGGACTTGGCGCCACTCTGTTTTGCCCGCCTCTCCGGCGGTCGAGTGTGCTCCCCGGGCGGAGTAGCTCAGATGGTTAGAGCGACGGATTCATAACCCGTAGGTCGACAGTTCGATCCTGTCCTCCGCCACCACTCGTAAGTAGCTAATCCACAGTCAGTTAGATACATTAGTATGGTCGCTTACGTCTGTTTATGGCAGCTTCGCCGCCTAGCGCCCAAGTGGCTTGATCCCCGTTAGACAGTCCTCCTTCAAGGAATGCGATTTTTGCTTCTCTTAGGACAATATTCCGTTTTACAGTTGTGATCGATTCGGCGTTCGTGATTGGGTCAGCAAGGGACCGTGCGAGCTCTTGTTTCTCGAGCACTAGGGTCAAACGAAGCATTTGGAGGTCTGTGATGGGATATATCGGATTCATAGTGCGGGGAGAGTACCACGGAAATGCGAGGGGTGGTTATGGGGAACCAAAGTTGTATGCGGAGGGTGAGCCATGCCGGGTGAAGATCACATTGCGCAGACGTTTAAGAGTATTCAGGACTGGGATGAATGGGGACAACGGTTGAAAGGGATTCTCCAAGAGGTGCAGGAAAAGACGGGCGAGACGCCGTTGTATATAAGCGAAGAGGGAGAGGCGTTCGCGCATCCTGACGTGTTACAGAAGTTGCAGGAACCTGGCAACGAAGGTCCGTTGGAATTTCTCCAATACATGAAACACATGCCCATCCCGGAGGATTGGTTTGAGGAGTAGACTCTTCTCTCCGTGGGTTGAGGTCGATGGTGATTTGAGCTGGGCTTCCATTCCCGCGAATGGATCTGCCCAAAGTCCAGGCGTCAATTCTTCCTTTAGAAGAACGCGAATTTGCCGCACTGTAAACGTCCAACGGCTTGGCATCGACCATTTGCGTTCAATCTTCACCTCCATTGTTTCGCGTTGATTGAGCCTCGGTGTAGAGAGGGGAGGAAATGCTCGAACAGCCCGGTTCGCTCATGGTTTAATCAAAGCAAATCTGCTGGAAATCTCAAGGTGAGTCGTGCACAGGGGGACTCGTGTCCATTTCCAAGTTTTGGATTCCAATGGTCGTCGTTGGCGGCGCACTGGCTGTCTTTGGCCTCACTGGATTCACGGGGTCAATAGACAGCATTGGCGGCTCGATTAGTGGAGGTTTCAGTTGGGACGCAGCACCTCGCGCCGAAGCCGTGATCGGCGTTGCGCTATTCCTGTTGGGGATGTGCTTCAAAAGGCGAGAACCTTGAAATAGCATATGGAACAGGAGATCTACTGCCCGAATTGCGGAAAGCACTACTATGCATACGATACGGTCGCGTTTCGCTGCTCCCAGTGTGGAACGGTGGTAGATGTCAACGCCGGGGCTAGAGTTTACGCAGGCCGGATTGAAAGTCAGCGACGCGCGAAATTGCGCGCTGAGAGGCAAACGAAGCTCTTCTTATGTACTGTTCCGATTGCGATCGGGATGTTTTTCCATTCGATCGGCACATTTTCGTTGGTGCTCGTTCTGGGCGCAGTCGGCTGGTGGTTGCTCGAACGCAGGATAAACGGCAAAAAGGTCTTATTGGCACGAGCCGTGGTGTTCGGAGTCCTCCTTTTCCTCCTTGGAACGATCGCGGGAGATTCGCTATGGCCACCTACTGCGCAGTGTGGAGATGGATCGTACAGCTATTCCGCGCATCATGGCGGGACATGTTCATGGCACGGAGGAGTTCGCGAGTGGGAGCCTGGCCCGTGGTGGGCTCGCGCATTCCGATGAGACGCGTGACCTCATATTCATGATTTCAACAATCCACAACTCTGTGTGTGTGGCGTGTGTGAATCGGGCGAAAGTAGCAGTTCCTGCGAAATATGCGACCGTGAAAAATCAATAACTTACGTATTTGCAATAGAGCGATGCCGTTCGATCCTGTCCTCCGCCACCAGATTCCGCCCTAAATTCAACAATCTATCCCAGCTTGCTGTTCGCCCCCGCCAGCAAAAACACCAGCGGAGCATTCCAGTTAATCGCGATCTCATTCAGCGAATAGGCCCGCTCGTCACACGAGGCGCGCCCCGGCCATCTTCTCCAGCACCCGGACTGGCGCCGATTCCGGCGTCACCATCGCTCTGGGGTCGACCAGGAACGTCTGTTCCAGCGCATACTGCCCGGCCAGCACCGCGTGCGGCACCGTCTCGGTGTAGACCATCCAACTTGACCCGGGCGCGAACTGGAAATACTCCTTCGTGCACACGCCCTGGAATCCGTCGTCTTCCTTCATGGCATTGTGCAACTGCATCATGAACTCGTCATACGGCGTGCGCTTCCACTGGGGAACCAGCGCCGCCAGCCCTGTCGCCTTTGCCAGGCCTTTGCCCACCTTCGTCAGCGCGCTATCGGGGCGGGGAAGCGGCAGCTTGCCCGACGTGAACTTGCCCACGACCTTGCCAAACGGATCGCCTGTCACCCAGTCTCGCGTGCGCGTTGGATGGATATTGTGAAAGAACCTCAGGATGCGCCATCCCCTCGTGGGCCGCGTCGGAAAAGCGTCGGTGTGCAGCAGGTCGTTGCGCCGGCGCACGGGCAAGTCGCGCCCTTGCTCCTCTAGCGGCCGATAGCTCGCGTAATCGAGCACCCAGCGCTCCTGGTAAGGCGCCAGAAACTCGGCCAGAAACCCCTCCACGCTCTTCGAATACCGCCGCATGATGTCGTGGACCTGCTCCACAACCGCGCCAGGCGATGACTTCGCATCGACCCCGGTCAACTCGTCGCGATGCGGCTTGTAGGCGATATTCTTGTGCAGCCGGCTGCCGGTCTGCTGCTGCCCCAGCAGCACGTCGAGGTCGGCCGGCGGAATTCGCACCGGCGTCTGGGGAAAATACAGTACCCCACCGGCCTCCAGCGCCGCGCACCAGTCGCGAATCTGCTGCTCGCCGGTCCCGGCGAGAGCACCTTTCAGTTCTTCAGGCGATATGGTGTGTACCGGCATCTCGTGCCTTTATTGGCGAACCTTCGCGCGCACCCAGAGCGTGAGAAAAAATGGCAGGGCAATGGCCAGCACCACCAGGCTTGCCGGAAAGCCGATGTCGCGATAGCTGATTGCCATATCCACGCCGTGATGGCCGTTCGTGCGATAGATGAGCAGGCCAAAGATCGCAACCATCGTCACCACGCAGAACGTGAACAGCGCCGACGCAAAGCTCAGCAGGAAACTCGAGAATAACCCGAAGCCGCGCAGGGGGAAGCCGAAGACGGTGCGTCCCCTCTGCTGGGAGGCGCGCCCGGGCCGTTGAAGGTCTTGTGCAACATGTGTCATAGAAAGATGACCCCTGTCGTCTAGAATACCTATTCGATGGCATCCAGCGCACAAGTCGAACTTTGGCACGCGGAAAAGGTCGCCACGCAAGCGAACGTGGCCACGGCGGCCAACGGGATCAACTACGCGGCGTGGGGCGAGACCAAGATCAATGAACCGGACCTCGAGCGTCTCGTCGGAGCGGTCCCTGCCACCCTCGCACCCGCGCTCAACCGGCGCGCCTATTACTTTGTTCCTCTTGCAATTGCAGACACCGGCGACACCATGATCGCGCCCAGCTATACCGTCGATCTCGGCGACCGCGCGGTGTGCCATCGCAACGCCAGCTTCGGTGACACCGAGGCTGTGTTCCTCTCCACCCGGCTTGTCGAAGACCGATTCGGCCTTGCCTTCGAGTTCTTCATCAACGTGGCCCACAATTTTGTTGAAGCCGCCGGCGTGCCGGAAGGCTTTGGCGCCCTGGCGTGGTCGCAGGCCCAGGCGCAGGTCCGCGGCGAAACCAGCCAGGACGCGTGGGAGACGCGCCGCCGGGTCCTCGACACGCGCAACGGCCGCACGGTCGACGAGCGGGCGCGCAATGTGTATGTCGAGTCCGCGTTTTCTGATGCCCTCGCCATCTACATGCTTTCTCTCTCGCTCGACTTCGACTACCACGACCTGCGCGAGCGCGAGTATCCGCTGCTCGCCGCTCCCGCCCTGGCGGAACGGCTTCGCGCCGTCGCCGCACTCTTCCCCCCCAACCCCGGGTACGACTTCCAGATCCTCTATCGCCGCAAAGGCTGATCCTCGCGTCCAGAGGCTGGTGCAAAGCCGTTGCGGTCGAATCAATGCGGCCCAACTCAGCCATTTCCCATGCCCTGATAAAAACTCCCTGGAAAAATACCCGCAAAATAACTCTTGACTAGAAGTTCTATGGGTGTCATGCTCGTTCCCCATAGAACTTCTAGGGTAAGGCGGGTCAATGGGGAAACGCGATCAGACGAACAACGACATGCTCAAAGGCACCCTCGACATGATGGTGTTGCGCACCCTCATCCTCGGCGACGCGCACGGACACACCATCGCCAAAGTGATCGAGCGCAGCTCGGATGACCTGCTCGAGGTCGAAGAAGGATCGCTCTATCCCGCGCTGCATCGTCTGGAGGAGCGCGGGTGGGTCACTTCCTACTGGGGCGTAAGCGAAGCAAACCGCAAGGCGCGCTTCTATCGGCTCGCGCCCGCGGGGAAGAAGCAGTTGAGGTCTGAGGTCGGCCGGTGGCGGCAGATGGCCAAGGCCATCGACCTGGTGATGGGTGACCTGCTGAAGGAAGGCGGAGAAGTATGAGCTGGCGCGGATTGCTGCGGAGACGGTACTGGGATAACGAGCGCGCGCAGGAGATGGAAGCGCACCTGGCCCATGAAATTGAAGACAACCTGGGCCGCGGCATGAGCGAAGAAGAAGCGCGCCGGCGTGCCTATGTGAAGTTCGGAAATCCGCAGAAAGTGCGCGAGCGCATATGGCAGATGAACAGCTTCGGCTGGTTGGAGACCGTGTTGCGCGATGTGCGCCATTCGGCACGGTCACTCCGGCACAATCCCGCTTACACACTGCTTGCGATTGCCACGCTCGGGTTGGGCATTGGAGCGAACACGGCTATTTTCACAGTGATCAACGGCGTGCTGCTGCGGCCTCTGCCCTACGCAGAGCAGGATCGTGTTGTGCATATCGATCAAGTCGAAAAGCGCACCGGCTCCGAGCCCCTCGGGTTTTCCGTGCAGGAATTTTTCGACTACCGCGGCCAGAGCCGCTCGTTTGAGCAGTTCAGCGAATACCACTCCATGCTCTTCACGCTGCTGGGGACAAAGAACCCCGAGCGGGTGGTCACGGGGGTGGTGAGCGCCAATTTCTTCGACGTGCTGGGCGTTAAGCCCGTGTTGGGAAGGCTGTTCGTAGCGTCCGACGATTCAAAAGACGCTCCGCCGGTCCTCGTGCTGAGCTACGCCTACTGGATGAAGGAATTTGGCGGCGATCGCAACGTCGTCGGACGGGTATTCCAGATGAACGACCGCGCCCACACCGTCATCGGCGTCCTGCCTCCGCTGCCCGATTATCCCGATGCCAATGAAGTGTACATGCCGGTCTCGTCGTGCCCGTTCCGCATGGAACCGATGATGATCACAAATCGTGATATGCGCATGGTGACGGGCTATGCGCGGCTGAAGCCGGGCGTGACCATGCAGCAGGCGTCAACCGAGCTGAATGCGATACGCGGCCGAATGGTGGCGGCATTTCCCAAGAGCTATGCCGGTTGGACGGGGTACTCCGCGACACTGACGCCGGCGAAGGAGGAACTCACGCACGCGGCCCGCCCAACGTTGCTTGCGCTGCTCGCCGCATCCGGACTCGTGCTGCTGCTGGCATGCGCCAACCTGGCAAATCTCGCGCTCTCTCGCCAGATACGCAGATCGAAAGAAGTGGCGATCCGCATGGCAACCGGCGCCAGCGCATGGCGCGTTGTGCAGCAGTTGACTACAGAAGCAGCTATAGTGGCCGTCGCCGGCGCGTGTGTTGGGCTGGCCATTACCAGCGTTTCGATCAAACTCCTCGTCGCGTATGCGGCACGGCTCACCCCGCTGGCCCAGGGCGTGCGTCTTGACGGATGGGTGCTGCTGTTCGGCCTCGGCAGCTCTCTCGTTGCTGGCGTGTTGTTTGCCACCCTGCCGGGGCTGCTTGCGTTCCGCACGCGGCTGACGGCGCTGCAGGAAGCCGGCGATCGAGCGGCAGGCAGCGAGCGCGGATCCCGCATCCGTACCCTGCTCGTCATGGCGCAAGTGGCGTTCTCGTTCGTACTACTTGCAGCCGCCGGTCTGATGCTGCACACCGTGTACAACCTGCTTTCGGTTGATCCGGGATTCAAGTTGTCGCACGTGCTCTCAATGCAGATCAACCTCAACTGGACCCGCTACAAGGACGAAGGCACGCTGACCAATTTCTACCAACAACTGCTGAGCCGCACCGATGTGCTTCCGGGCGTGCAGGCAGCGTCGATCAGTTGGAAGCCGCCGTTGGACCCGTCGGGCCAAGGCATGACCGGGCACGTGCTCGTGGATGGGCAGATCGCCAGCCCGACGACCCCCGGGGTGACAGTGAATTATGAGGTCATCAGCCCCGACTACTTCCGAGTGCTGGGCGTGCCCGTTATGGCAGGCCGCGGTTTTACCGACGCGGACACATCGAAATCCCAAAGCGTCGTGTTGGTGAGCGAAACCATGGCGCGGCACTTCTGGCCGGGTCAGAGCCCCATCGGTCATCGCCTGCGGTCCGTCAACAGTAAGAATTGGTTGACCGTCATCGGGATCGTCGGCGACGTGCGCCAGTTCGGGCTCGACCGCGCGCCCGACAACCTCGCCTATGTTCCGCTGAATCAAAGCCTGATCCAGAATGCCACTCTCATGGTGAGTACGCGTGGCAATCCCCTGGCCATGACCAGCCAGGTCGAAGCCATCATTCACCAGATCGATCCGCAACAGCCCGTGACGCAGGTGCGAACCCTGGACCAGTTGCGCAGCCAGCAGCTGGGAACGCCGCGCGTGACCGCCACGTTACTGGGACTGTTTGCCGCGGTGGCCCTGTTCATCACCATCGTCGGAATCAGCGGGACCCTCGCACTTTCCGTAGCCAGGCGATCGAAGGAGATCGGCATTCGGATGGCGCTCGGCGCAACCAGGACGCACATCCTTTCCGATGTGCTGCGCAAGGGAATGGGTCCGGTGCTGGCCGGCATGGCCTTAGGCGCAGCCGGCGCGCTGCTGGCCACCCGCGGCATGGCGCAGTTGATTTTCGGGCTCAAGCCCAACGATCCGCCCACTTTCGCAGAGATCGGGCTGTTGTTCTTCGTCGCGGCGCTGGTGAGCTGCCTCGTCGCGGGACGTCGCGCCATGAGCGTGGATCCGCTCGTGACGCTGAGAACGGAATAAATCAGGCGTCTGTCAGGGCGCCCGCACAAACCACTCAAGCCGAGCCGCGTCTGCTCTCAAGCCCGCCGTTCGTCACTTGCCGGTATACACCACATGCCAGATGGAGTTCGATCCATCATCGGAGACGAACAGCGATCCGTCTTTGCCCTCCGCAATACCCACGGGCCGTCCCCATACGCCACCGTCGCCAACGGTGAAGCCAGTGAGAAAATCCTCGTACTCGCCCGTGGCATGGCCGTTTTTCATCGGCACCCGGATCACCTCATAGCCGCTGCGCTGCTTGCGATTCCATGAGCCGTGCTCGCACGCAAACCCATCGCCGTCGTACTCCGCGGGAAACTGCGATCCCTCACCGCGCCGCGCGTAGAACAGCATCTCGAGCGAAGCAAAGTGCGGATTCACCAGCACGTCCGGCGTGATCACCTTGGCCTGCAGCTCGGGGTGCTTGCCCTTTTGCCGCGGATCCTGCACGCCCCCGTGCGTCCCCATGAAGTAGTACGGCCACCCGTAGAAGCCGCCTTCCTGAATGTGCGTCACATAGTCCGGCACCAGGTTGTTGCCCAGGGCGTCGCGCTCGTTCGTCGAGCACCACAGCTCTCCCGTAATTGGATTGATAGCCTCGCCCACGCAGTTACGAATGCCGTACGCGTAAATCTTGACGAACTTGCCTTCCGGCGTGAACTCAAGCACATCCGCACGGTCCTTCTCTTCGGGATGCGTGTCCGGATCGTCCACATTCGAGTGCGAACCGACCGACGCGAACAGCTTTTTCCCATCCTTCGAAAACACCAGATCGCGAGTCCAGTGGCCGCCGCCGCGCAGCCTTCCGCCCCCGGGCAGGTCGGCAAGATGCTCCATCTTGCCCGCGGCCTTCAGATCGCCATTGTGGTAAGGAAACCGAACAATCCCGTCCGTGTCGCCAATGTAGATGTACTGGGGATTCGGCCCCAGCGGATAAAACGCGATGCCGAACGGCTGGTGCAGCCCTGCCGCAAACTCCGACTTCTGCTGCGGATGTCCGTCCTTGTCCACCCCGCGAAACACCACGATCTTACCGGCCTCGCTCTCCGCCAGAAAAATGTCGCCATCGGGCGCTGTCCGCATCTCGCGCGGATTCTCCAGGTTCGTGGCGTAAAGCTCTACCTTGAAGCCCTTTGGAGCCTGCGGCCACGCGTTCGACGGCCGCGGAACCATGTCGGCGCCGTTGTCCACCGACTGGTCGGGCGCGGGGGCCGGCAGGTCGGCCGTCGTCAGATGGCGGCGCGTTCCGGGCGACTCATGCGCCGCGTCCGTGAACGCATGCTGGCCCGTGAGGACCTGTTGTTTGCCCGATTGGCTGTTCTTGCTTGATTGGCTTTGCGCGACCGGTAAGAGGACGAGGGCTGCGGAAAGAAGAAGGGAAGTACGAACCATAACGGACCTCGATGAAGAGAATGGTCTGGCGGGCAGGAAAAGCCCGTACCGGGCCTGCTCTTCTTGAGCATAGCGCCGTCGTCAGGAACGCCGCAAATTCTTCAGCAGAATAGGCTTGCACGCTGATCGCGCGCAATAATCGGCAAGTCTTTCAGGGGAGAAGGGAGAGCAGCGGGCGGGGAAGCCGCATCTACTCTGTAGGGTGAGATGCGCCAGGCGCCGGAGGAGTTGTCTCGGGCGTTAATTTTTTTTCTTCGCCGGCGAGTGAAGCAAAAAACGACGGCGGAAGGGTGGCCTTGATCACCACGCGTTGGTGGCTGCGCGACACCTCGGCGGTCTTCAGCAGGTCCTTGAGCGCGCGATTCGGCGGGTTGTCGGCCAGAGGGTCCGTGACGCCGCGCGCCAGCGCCACCAGGTTGGTCAGGGCCGACGATTGTGCTTCCGCAGCCTGCTCGGATGCTGTTTCATCCACCACACGCACACGCAGCGCGCCGGCAAGCGGGAGCTCCGGCGAAACGCTGGCTACAATCGTCGAATCGGACTGCAGGGGAAGCTGCAAACCGAATACGTTGATGGCGCCGCTCTCGTTGAAGGGCAACCCGATCCTGCCCATGCCCCAGGCAATCGAAAGCAGTGGAATCTCATCGTAATGGCGGGAGAGCAGCGTGGACCCGGAAAACGGAAGCGCGGCCGTGCGATGGCGGTCAACGATGGAATGGATCTTTTCGGTAGTTGGGAAGTTCGACACCGCCACCATGTCATAGCCGATCTGCGAAACCCGCACCGTGCGCCCATCCGATGGGATTGAGTAGATCGTCGCCCCCCCGTACGACTCTCGGCTGGTGGCGTGAGCGTCCAGCCAGTTGCGCAGGCCCTGGCCCCGGATTTTGCCCACCAGCACCATCGAATACGCCACCGGCCCGTTCGGCCCATTAGGATCGTCCATCCGGTGCATCGCAATCGCGGCCTGCTCCAGGTCCCTCTCCCAGTCCACCCCAGTCGCGTCAATGAACGACTGGTAGTCGGGATCGTGGCGTGGCGGCACCAGGTTCTTGCGGAAGAAGGTGCGGACCGGGCGCAGATTCACGTAGACAATGCCGTCGGACTCGGGGAGGAGCCGCGCCGCCTCAGGCGGAGCCTTGGAACGAAGGAATACGGCCACGGCCAGGAGCACCAGGACCGCGGCTACCACCAGAAGCGTTCTGCGGGTGCGCCGTTTCATTCGACTTGGGCTAAGGGACCTTCAGGATTAAACGTATCACCCCGTCTCACGCCGCAGGGCCTTCCATGGCAGGCGAAAAACCGCAAAAAATGCGGGCGCGGCCGCCGCCGCGCCGCCCGTCCTCTAATCTATTCTTCCTGCGTGATAGCTGGGATGCGCCCCTCAGCCCCGGCCGTTGCTGCGCGGTTGAAATTGCACCGCCGAAGCCCTTGGTTGTGCTTGGACCATACCGACTTCCGGCGGACCGGGAAAGCGAATGGGCCAGGAATGGACCGCGGATTCCGCTGATTTCCCTTGACACGCGCGCCGTATCCGGCGAATCTTTTCCCGGTTCTCCTACCGACCCTGGGCCCTATTCCAATCTGCGAGGCTCACGATGAAACTCCTTCGATCCCTTCTGGTTCCGATCGTTCTTGCGGTGGTAACCGCCAGCGTGACAGCGCAGGGGGCTCGCAAGGCCCGCATTGCCGTCATGGATTTCGACTACGCCACGGTGCAGACGGCATCGTCGGCGATGTTTGGCAGCAATGTGGATGTGGGCAAGGGCATCACCGACCTGCTGATCGCCAACCTGGTCAAGAACGGCACGTATTCGATCATCGAGCGCGCAGCCCTGGACAAGATCATGGCCGAGCAAAACTTCTCGAACTCACAGCGCGCCGATGCGTCAAGCGCGGCCAGGCTGGGCAAGCTGCTGGGCGTGGACGCGATCATCGTGGGTTCGATCACGCAGTTCGGCAATGAAACCAAGAACCGCAACGTGGGCGGCGGGGGAGGCGGCTGGCACGGCTACGGCGTGGGCGGCATTGGCCATTCGAAATCGAACGCCAACGTGGGCGTGACCGCGCGCATTGTGAACGTGGACACGGGCGAGATTCTGGCCATCGCCGAGGGCACGGGCACCTCGTCGCGCTCATCGACGTCGCTGCTGGGCGGAGGCGGCAACTGGAGCGGCTGGGGCAACGGCAACGTGGACTTCGGCTCGTCGAACTTCCAGGAAACTATCATCGGCGAAGCCACCAAGCAGGCGGTGGACAAGCTGACGGCGGACGTGATCGCGGACGCACCGAAGGTTTCAGTCCGCGCCATCCAGATTGACGGGATGGTGGCGGCGGTCGATGGCGGACAAATCATTTTGAACGTGGGCAAAAAGGCGGGCGTGAATGTGGGCGACCAGCTCGAAGTGGTCCGCGTGACGAAGGAGATCAAGGATCCGGCCACGGGCGCGGTGATCCGGCGGCTGACGTCGACGATCGGGATTGTGAAGGCGACCGACGTGGATGATGCGTCTGCGGTGTGCCTGCCGGTTTCGGGAACGGGGTTCCAGACAGGGGATCGAGTCAGGGCTGCGGCGCAGTAACAAGCGAGCGGCCTATAGAGAATGCCCCGGGGCTCAATTGTGAGACCCCGAGGGCTTCCCGCGGATGTCATGTTTGGGGCGGCGGTCCATCTTCTTGAAGCAGTTTCAGGGCACGAGGAGGGTGGGGAAGTTTGGCGCCAGCGCAATCATGCCCGTACATAGCGCGGATCGTAATCGATACTGTGTTTCTTGAGGATGGCGAGAAATTCGCCCTTGGAAGCCCCGCTTTCGATGGGAGCAAGTATATGCCTTGGCTTGTCTCGACGGTACCTTGCGGGAGCGGGTGCATGCCTAGGATGGGTTGATGACCGGGACGGGAAAATCACTCAAATCCATCAACACCCAAATCAACTAATTCTCCTCTTGCACAACCAGCGTACGCGGAGAGATGATTCTCAGGCTCCCCCAGAATTCTGTTTCCGGTGCCAAACCCGAGGAGTTTGCATGCGCGGATTTTTGGTAATTGTCTCTCTTGTGCTGATCTTTCCGGCCCTCATTGCACAGCAGGTCCTGAATAACGATGGGGTTCTGAAACTGGTGAAGGCCGGACTCTCCGAAGATCTTATCGTCACCACGATTAACTCCAACGCCGGCCAATATGACACCTCGGCCGAAGCGCTGGTGGCTCTGAAAGAAGGGGGAGCGAGCGAGAAAGTCATCGCTGCCGTTGTGAATAAGGCCGCCGCGCCCAAGGCCGATGCCGCGAGCCCCGCGCTCGAGGCCCGTCCCGAGGCCCAGGCAAGCGGAAGCGGGACGATCCACATTTACCGCTACAAGCAATTCCAGGGATCCGCTCTGCACCCATCCATTTACTGCGATGAGATTCGCCTGACGCGCATTTCCGGAGGGCGATATCTCGATGTGAAAGTCCCCGTCGGCACCCACACTTTTTACGCGGACGACAAGCAGGCCGGTGCGGTGGTGAACGTCGAGGCGGGCAAGGATTACTACTTCCGGGCGGAGGTCCAGGTCGGCTTCTGGAAGGGGCACTTCCGCCTTATGATGGTGCAGCCGGAACAGGGAAAGTATGATTTGGCCAAACTTCAGCCAAGCGACGATAAGGAAGCAGTCAGGTTACTTCCTGCGTCCGCGGCCAGTAAGTGACGTGCCGCGGTGCTGATCCAGCGTGGTTGTGTTCGCCTGTCGCATTTGACCTAGTAGGGTTATTCGTTCAACTTTCAAACGTGTTGCATAAGAGGTGTTAAAGATGTTTCGGAAATTCATTGCGACTTGCTTTGTTGTTCTGCTCTCTTGTCCCATTACCGCGCAGAACCCCGCGGCAGCTCAGCCGGCCGCCGTGACCCCGCAGGCCCACACGATGCTGGACGGAACGCCGGTCAAGGTGCGACTGAGCCAGACCATCTCCTCGGCCGACGCAACGATAGGCCAGCAGGTTCCGTTCGAAGTGTTGGAAGATATCACGGTAGATAACGTCGTAGTGTTGCCCAAAGGCTCCACAGCCATGGCAGTGGTCACAGAGGCCCAAGCGAAGCGCCGCATGGGCCGTGGCGGCAAGCTGAACATGAGCATTACCTATGCGCGGCTGGCCGACGGCGAAAAGGTTGCGCTGCGAGCCGTCAAGGAAAGCAAAGGCGGATCGCATACAGGAGCGATGACGGGCGCGATTGTGGCAACATCGCTTATCGTCTGGCCCGCTGCACCGTTTTTCCTGTTCATGCACGGGAAGGACATCACAATCCCGCAAGGGACGGAGATCACCGCCTTTGTCGAAGGCGATATGCACTTGGATATGGCTAAGTTCAGCCCGGCAGCAGCCGCGGCGATACCGGCGACGATGGCATCTGTATCGGCTCCGCAGAACAGCATTTCCATTGAGTCCACTCCCGCTGGAGCCGATATTCAGATCGATGGCGCGTTCGTTGGAAACACGCCATCCAGCTTGAATGTGCTTCCGGGAATGCACGAGATCACGGTGACAAAGAAGGGCTTTGCACCCTGGACGCGCAAGATGAACGTCAGCGGGGGCACTGTTCACCTGAACGCCGAATTAGATAAGGCGAACTAAGCCGATTGAAAGGCGCGGAGGCGCCCAAATCATTCCATCTCGAAGGTTTTCCACGGGTTTCCACAGGTTTGCTCCGCCGTCAGCCGTGTGCTAACCTTGAGTTCTGTGCCGAAGAACATGCGCAGTGAGAGTGTGTGCGCATGGTTTTTCAGTTTTCCGGAGGGTTTTCCGGGTGGCCGGGGCGGTTTGCGCCAGGGGCGCCGACGCCGGAAGGGCTGGCGTAGCTCAGCTGGTAGAGCATCTGATTTGTAATCAGAGGGTCGGGGGTTCAAATCCCTTCGCCAGCTCCACTTAAGAACGTTCGGGAAGCGGAAAGGCACTCAAGTTTTGCCGGCGCGGAAAGACGCGCGCCGGGCCTGTTCCTGCGGTGATCCCACTCCAGGCGCATGCAGCACATGCCGGACGATCCGGGTCAGCCGGAAAGTTCCGGATGGAGGCTGGTGCGCGGAAAGGGTCCCCGACGGCCGGGTAAAGGGCGGTCTCCAACGACAGGTCTTCGTCGATGGGGTGACAGGGCACAGGTGGCCGAGCGGTTAATGGCAGCAGACTGTAAATCTGCCACTCATTCGAGTTACGGAGGTTCGAATCCTCCCCTGTGCACCAGAATTCAGGGATCAGGCAACAGGGAACAGCCCCGATGTCTGGACCTGGGGTT
>Ga0134128_10002310_pt1 | contig 23722 bp, 25 predicted proteins | sample KB31754_FD_96462 | JGI IMG/M metagenome (GOLD analysis project Ga0134128, IMG submission 96462) | Terrestrial soil microbial communities with excess Nitrogen fertilizer from Kellogg Biological Station, Michigan, USA - KB3-175-4 | ecosystem: Environmental > Terrestrial > Soil > Unclassified ... | reverse complement strand
CCCGCGACCTGCGCCTCGCCTGCCGCTGCGCCATGTGCATCGAGGAGACCTCCGGCCGCGCGCTGCTCGAACCGGCCACGGTCCCCCCGCAGGTGCAGGCCAAGCGGATGGAGCTGGTCGGCCAGTACGCCGTCCTCATCGAATGGAGCGACGGCCACGCCACCGGCATCTACAACTTCCGCGACCTGCGGGCGAACTGCCCTTGCGAGGTGTGCGCGGCGGCCCTGGCCACTTCCTCCGCCACAAGCCGCTGACCAACGTGACGACGTCGGGCTCGTTGGAGGCGGGTGACGACCTGGTCCAGATCAGGAAGGCGACGCTTGCCGACGTTCCAGCCATCAAGCCGCTCATTGCGACATCCGCCCGAATACTCGGCGCGGGCGACTACACGGCCGAACAGATCGAGGCGGCCCTCCTCGGTGCGTGGGGTGTGGATACCGAGATCATTCGAAACGAGACCTACTTCGTAGGAGAAGTGGACAACGAACTGATCCTTTGCGGAGGCTGGAGTCGCCGTGCCACGTTGTTCGGAGGCGATGCGTACGATCAGCGTGAGTCACGACTGCTCGACCCGCGAAGGGAGGCGGCGCGGATCCGGGCGTTCTTCGTTCATCCGAATTGGGCAAGGCGAGGCTTGGGCAGTCGCCTCCTCACGCTGTGCGAACGTGAGGCGAGGGCCGCGGGATTCGTTGTCGCCGAGCTTGTCGCGACATTGCCCGGAGAGCGGCTCTATGCTCGGCACGGATATGTTGCAACCGGGCGACGCAGCGACACTCTGCCCGGAGGCGTCAGCATCGCCTCTGTTCCAATGCGCAGAACGTTCTGACTCCGCGATGCGCCGCCGCCCAACTCGGCTGTGGGCGCGGAGACCGACCGACGAGGTTGACCGGCGGTATTACCGGGTTATACTTTTAGTATGAAGACGGCCGTGTCCATTCCTGATGATGTGTTCCAGGAGGCGGAGGCGCTGGCGCACCGGGCTCGGCGCTCCAGGAGCGAGGTCTACGCGCGAGCGCTCAGTGAGTATGTGGCCCGCCATGCTCCGGACCGCGTCACGGAGGCGATGGATCGCGTGCTCGACGAGCTCGACGAGCCGAAGGACGAGTTCGCGTCTCGAGCCGCTCGCCGGACACTGGAGCGCGCGGAGTGGTGACAATCTGCCAGGGAGAGGTTTGGTGGGCCGATCTGGGCGAGCGGCGTGGATCAAAGCCGGCGTTTCGACGACCGATTGTCGTCATTCAGGGCGACGCCTTGAACCGCAGTCGCCTGGCGACCGTGGTCTGCGTGGCGGTGACGAGCAATCTCAAGTGGGCCTCGGCCCCGGGGAACGTTGCTCTGCCCGAGAGCGCCACGGGACTTCCCAAGGAGTCGGTGGCGAACGTGTCGCAGATCGTGACGCTCGACAAGTCTGAGCTGAGCGAACGGGCGGGCAAGCTCCCCAAAGGGAAACTGGCGCTCGTCCTGTCGGGTGTGGACGTCGTCCTCGGGCGTTGAACGGATGAACCCCGAACTGAACGTCTAGGCCCGGTCTACGGCGCGACCAATCCCGCGATCGTCCCGGTCAGGAACGTCGCCAGTGAGCCGGCGATGATCGAGCGGATCCCGAGGCGCGCCAGATCCTTGCGGCGCTCGGGGACCATGCCGCCGAGGCCGCCCAGCACGATGGCCAGCGAGCCGAAGTTGGCGAAGCCGCAGAGGGCGAAGCTGGCGATGCGCAGGCTCTTGGCGGTCAGCTCGGCGGGGTGGCTGGTCATCATCTGGTAGGCGATGAACTCGTTGAGCACGGTCTTGGTGCCGAGCAGCTCGCCGACGAACGGCGCCTCGTGCCAGGGGACGCCCATCGCCCAGGCGAGCGGCGTCAGCGGCGCGCCGAGGAGGCGACCCAGCGACCAGCCGGGGTGGCCGATCAGGCCGCCCGCCCAGGCGACCGCGTGGTCGCACATGCTGACGATGGCCACGAAGGCGATCAGCATGCCGCCCACGTTGAGGGCCAGCTGCAGCCCCTCGCCGGCGCCGCGCGCCGCCGCGTCGACGATGTTGACGTCGAGGCGGGGCACGGAGACCTTCGCGGCGTCGGAGGTCTCGGGGGTGCCGGTCTCGGGGATCATGATCTTGGCGAACATCACCGCCGCGGGCGCGCTCATGAAGGAGGCGGTGATGAGGTAGCCGGCGTCGACGCCCATCGCCACGTAGGCGAGCAGCACGCTGCCGGAGATCGTGGCCATCCCGGCGCACATCACGGCGAACAGCTCGCTCTCGGTCATCCGCGCGACGTAGGGGCGGACCAGAAGCGGCGCCTCGGTCATGCCGAGGAAGATGTCGCCCACCGTCGACAGCGCCTCGGCGCCCGAGACGTGCATGGTGCGCGAGAGCCCCCGCGCGAGCAGCGCCACGATCCGCTGCATGATCCCCAGGTGGTAGCCGACCGCCATCAGGCTGGCGACGAACACGATGATCGGTAGAACTTTGATCGCCAGCACGAACCCGACGGTGACGGGGCGCAAGCCGATGGCGCCGGCGGCGAGCGGCGTGTGCACCACCGCGGTCGCGGGCCAGTCGCCGAACACGAAGCGGATGCCGGCGTCGGCGAACCCCACGAAGGCGTCGGCCAGGTCGTTGGCCCAGGTGAAGAGGCGGACGCCGGCGCGCGTGCGGAGCGCGAACAGCGCCATCGCGAACTGCAGCCCCAAGCCCCAACCGAGGATGCGCGGGTTGACGGCGCGGCGGCGATCGATCGACAGCGCGAAGGCGATCCCCAGCAGGACGAAGATTCCGAGCACGCCCATCAGTCGAGCTCCAGCGGTTGCCGCGCGAAGCGCGCGCGCAGGCGGTTGATGGCGCGCAGGAGCGCCGGCACGCGGACCAGGCGTCGCTCGAGGCGCCGCTTCCCCGGAAAGCTGAGCAGCGAGAGCCCGATCAGCATCGTCAGCAACCCCTGCCCCGGCACGCCGGGGAGCGCCAGCACCAAGCCCACCAGGACCAGCACGGCGCCCGCCAGGTTCCGGCCGGCGAAGGCCAGCGCGCGGATGACCGGGTGCTGATCTCGACCGACCTCGGTCGGTCCCTCGCCGAGGAAACGATCCGGCGGCCAGGCGACGACGACCGCCACCGCCAGCCCCAGGCTGAGCACGGCGAGGCCGACGGAGATCCCCACGCCCCACCAGAGCCCGCCCCGTTTGAGGAAGCTGACCACCCCGCCGAAAAGGCGCTTCGCGGTCTCCATCGCGCGCCTCGACTTTTCCACGACCAGCCCCCGCTGGCCAGCGTCCCTGACGCCAATGCGTTGACGGCGGACCCAGGCGCGGGCGAACATCCCGGCTGGGGCGGAAGACTCTGACGAGGAGGAGCTCAGAAATGAACGCAGGCAACAAGGCTCGTTTCCGGGTTCTGGTATCGCTGGTCCTCGGCGCCGCTCCGCTAGCGGCGCGGGCCCAGGATGCGCCGCCATCCCCGACCGTCACCCCCTCGGCCGAGCCGCCGCCCGAGTACGGCCCCCCACCAAGCCCGCCGCCCCCGGAGACCACGCCGCCACCACCCGGCTATGCGCCGCCGCCCGCGCCGACCTATCCGCCGGCTCCAGCGCCCGCCTCTCCGCCGCCGGCACCCGGCTCTCCGCCGCCGGCACCCGGCTATCCGCCGCCCGCACCCGGCTATCCGCCGCCGCCGGGCTACCTCCCCGCGCCGCAGGGCCCGATTCATCAGGGGTTCTTCCTGCACCTGCATTTCGGGTTCGGCTACACCTCGCTGAGTGCTTCCGGCGGCAGCGCGGGGACCGAGAAGTACGCGGGGGACAGCGTCGGAATCGGTATCCTTCTCGGGGGCGGCGTCTCGGAGAACATCGCGGTCTTCGGGGGCATATTCGGGTCGACCATGGACAACCCGGCGCAGACGCTCGGCGGAGCCGACCAGGGCAAGCTCAGCGGCAGCGCCACCGTCGCTGGGTTGAACGTCGGCGTCATCTACTACTTCGAGCCGATCAACATCTACATCTTAGGGGCGGCCGGCATCACCGACGTCGGCATCCAGGACACCCACGGCAACACGCTCCGCCAATCGAGCGACGGGTTCGCCTTCGAGGGGCTCGTCGGAAAAGAGTGGTTGGTCTCCCGCCACTGGGGCCTCGGCGCAGCGCTGGAGGTCATCAGCGCCACGAAGATGCAGGACAGGGACAACTCGGCCGTGAGCTGGAGTGCCGACGCCTTCAACCTCCTGTTCTCCGCGACCTTCTACTAGGCAAATAGGCCAACGCCGGCGCCCGCGCGCGGACCCCTTGTCGCGCCTGCCGACGCGAGCGACAATGGACGCATGTCAGCCGCAGCTGAGGGTGCCCTGGCTGGCCGCGACGCGGCGTCTCCGACTGACCCAGGCAGGTACCTGTTTTTGGTCGTGCTCGTGGTCGGCTCGCTCGTTGGAGCCGGGGCCTTCGCCCTGACGTTGGGCCATCCGGGCGCGTGGCCCGACCGAAGCCCGCAGAGCTTCTGGCTGCTCCTCTTGTTCTTCTGGATCGCCCTGGCCTTCGCCTCCGAGAGTCAAAGGCGCCGCGGTCAATCCTTCGGCGCCCAGTCGTACGTCTTGTTCGTGTGGCTTCTGCTCACGCTGACCCGGCTGGTCGAGTCCGACCGGCCGGCGACGATCGCCATGTTCGCCTCCCTCCTCTCGGCGGTGGGCGCGATGACCGCCGCGTTCTTCGCGCCGAAGCGCCGCCCGAGCCCGAGCTAGTCGGCGTTTTCTTGCTAGGCTCGAACATCATCGAGCTGGCCGTCGTCGAGAGCGTCACCGCGGTGCCGGCCGCCGAGTGGGATCGGCTGGCCGGGGAGAACGATCCATTCCTCGAGCACGCCTTTCTCGCCGCGCTCGAGGCGTCGGAGAGCGTGAGCGCGCGGGCGGGGTGCGTGCCGCGGATCGTCCTCGCGCGCGACGGCGCCCGGCTGGTCGGGGCCGTGCCGCTCTACCTCAAGACGAACAGCTACGGCGAGTTCATCTTCGACTGGTCGTGGGCCAACGCCGCCCACCGCGCCGGCGTCCGCTACTACCCCAAGCTGGTGGCCGCCATCCCCTTCACGCCCGCCACCGGCTACCGGCTTCCGGTGCTCGACGCGCCCGGCGTCGACCGGACCGCGGTGCTGGCGGCGCTGCTGCGGGGCGCGCGCGAGGTCGCGGACGAGGAGAAGGTCTCCTCGATTCATTTTCTCTTCTGCACGGAGCCCGAGAAGGCGGCGCTGGCCGAGGCGGGTTACTTCCCGCGCCTCAGCATGCAGTTTCACTGGCACAACCGCCCCGGGCGACCGTTCGAGAGCTTCGAGGACTACCTCTCGACGTTCCGCTCGCAGAACCGCAAGCAGGTCCGCAAGGAGCGGCGGGTGGCGGCCGAGCACGGCCTCACGTTCCGCACCGCCACCGGCGCCGAGCTGGAGACGCGCGACTGGAAGGCGCTGCGCGCGTTCTACGTGGAGAACGTCGACCGCCACGGCGGCCACGCCTACCTCTCGGCCGAGTTCTTCGAGATCGCGCGCGCCACGCTGGGGCACCGGCTGGTCGCCACCCTCGCCTATCACGGCGCTAAGCCGGTCGCCGGGACGATCAACTTCGAGAAGGGCGCCCACCTCTACGGCCGCTACTGGGGCTGCCTGGCCGACTTCCAGATGCTCCACTTCGAGCTCTGTTACTACCGGCTCATCGACCGGGCCATCGCCCAGCGGCAGACGCTGTTCGAGGCGGGCGCGCAGGGCGAGCACAAGCTCAAACGCGGCCTGGCGCCGGCGTTGACCCACAGCGCCCACTGGATCCGCCACCCTGGCCTGGCCGACGCCATCGGCGGCTTCGTCGAGCGCGAGGCCGAGGCCGTGGAAGCCGAGGTCCGCGAGTACGCCGCGCACACGCCGTTCCGCCAGGAGGGCGGGAGCGGCGGCGCCGAGGGCGGGTCGCAAGATCCGGACTGACCTTCGGTGATAGCTTGGCGGGAACGCCGCCCGCGAAATGATCGAAGCCTTTTACTTCTTCCTGTTCGGATCGGTGGCGGTCGGAATGGTGTTCATGCCCGCGCATCTGCGGGCGCTGGGGTTCTCGGGCGCGCAGATCTCGGCGGCGCTGGCCATGGCGCCGCTGCTGGCGCTGGCGGTGCCGCTCGGGTGGGCCTGGCTGGCCGATCGAACGCGGCGGCACGACCGGGTGCTGCAATTCATCGCCTTCGGCGCCTGGCTGGGATTCTCGCCGCTGGCCTGGGCGCACGGGCGCGCGGCGCGGAGCTTTGCGCTGGTCCTCACCGGCTACCTCGGCTACGCCGTCTTCTTCGTCGGGATGGGCGGCCTGGCCGACGCGCTGGCGGTGGCCCGGGTCCGGGCCGGCGCCGTGTACGGGCGACTGCGGATGTGGGGCTCCCTCGGGCACGTCACGGCCGCGATCACCGTGGGCGCGCTGCTGGGCCCATTCGTCCTGCGGCTGCGCGGGCCGCTCGTACCGCGCGCGATGTGGGCGGCGCTCGGCGGCGCCTTCCTGGCGTCGCTCTCGCTCTCCGGCACCGGCGAGCACGCGGCGCGCCCCCGCCTGGCGGACGTGCGCGCGCTGCTGGCGGAGCAACCGGGGCTGCGCCTGCTCCTGGTGGCGGGCGCGCTCCACTGGGCCTGCATGGCCCCCTACAACGTGTTCTTCGGCGTCTTCCTGCGGGACCTCGGGTTGCCGCCCATCCTCTGGGGCGTCGCCTTCGCTGTCGGCGTGACCGCCGAGATGCTGGTGCTCCTCGCCTTCCACCGCATGCACGCCCGCGTCCGCCTGGACACGCTGCTCGCCGCCGCTTTCGTCGCCAGCGCGCTCCGCTGGGCGGGGAACGCCGTGCTGCAGGCGCCGGCCGCCCTCATCGCCCTGCAGGCGCTGCACGGGATGACGTTCGGCATGTTCTGGAGCGCCGGCATCGCGCTGGTCGCCGCCACCGTGCCGCCCGGACTGCGCGCCACCGGCCAGGCGCTGCTGGTCACCGCCATCAACGTGGGCGGCGCCGTCGGCATTCTGGCGGTCGGCCACTTCTACGACACCGCCGGGCCGAGCGCGCTGTTCGCCGTCGCCGCCGCCGGCGAGCTCCTGCCGCTGGCGGTGATCCTCTACGGCCGCCGGGCCGGCGTCGCGCACTTCGCGCGGGCCGGCGCGCGCGGTTAGGCCAGCGCCGGCAAGGCCGGGACGCCGAAGGCGAACGTCACCTGGTCGGCGGCCACGTCGACGCGCACGGTGCCGCCCGCGGCGAGCTTGCCGAACAGCATCTCGTCGGTGAGCGGGCGCTTGACCTCGTCCTGGATGACGCGGGCGAGCGGGCGGGCGCCGTTCATCGGGTCGTAGCCCTTCTTGGCGAGATAGGCGCGCGCCGCCGCGCTGAGCTCGATCTTCACCTTGCGCTCGGCGAGCTGGGCGCCGAGCTCGGCGATGAACTTGTCGACGATCTGGCCCATGATCTGGGGGTCGAGCGGCGCGAAGTCGACCTTGGCGTCGAGGCGGTTGCGGAACTCGGGTGAGAACATCCGCTTGAACGCCTCGTCGGTGTCGCCGAACCGCTCCCCGCCCGCGGCGCCGAACCCCGGCATCCGGCGCGACAGCTCCCGCGCGCCGACGTTGCTGGTCATGATCAGCACGACGTGGCGGAAGTCGGACTTGCGCCCGTTGTTGTCGGTCAGCGAGCCATGGTCCATCACCTGCAACAAGAGGTTGAAGAGGTCGGGGTGGGCCTTCTCGATCTCGTCCAGCAGCAGGACCGCGTGCGGGTTCTGGTGGATGGCGTCGGTGAGCAGCCCGCCCTGGTCGAAGCCGACGTAGCCGGGCGGCGCGCCGATGAGGCGCGACACCGTGTGCCGCTCCATGTACTCCGACATGTCGAAGCGCAGGAACTGCACCCCCAGCGTTTCGGCCAGCTGCTTGGCCAGCTCCGTCTTGCCGACCCCCGTCGGCCCGGCGAACACGAAAGCCCCGATCGGCCGCTGCGGCAGGCCGAGGCCGGCGCGGTTCATCTTGATCGCCTGCGCCACCCGCTCGACCGCCGCGTCCTGGCCGTAGATCTTGGCCTTGAGCTCCTTTTCTAGAGCCGCCAGGCGCGTCCGGTCGTCCGCCTCCACGGTCCGGGCCGGGATGCGGGCCATGGTCGCCAGCACGAGCTCGATGTCCTTGCTGCGGACCTGGCGTCGCTGGTCGCCTTTCCCCTGCCCCTTCCCCTTCAGCTTCGTCCGCTTGAGCTTGGCCGTCGCGCCCGCCTCGTCGATGAGGTCGATCGCCTTGTCCGGCAGGCGCCGGTCGTTGAGGTAACGCGAGGACAGCTCGGCCGCCGCGCGCAGCGCCTTGTCGGTGTAGCTGACGCCGTGGAACTCCTCGTAGCGCTCGCGCAGGCCGGAGAGCACCTTGATCGTCTCGTCGATCGAGGGCTCCTCGACCTCGATCGGCTGGAACCGTCGCGCCAGCGCCCGGTCTTTTTCGATGTAGCTGCGGTACTCCTTGTGCGTCGTCGTCCCGATGCAGCGGAGCTTGCCGTTGGCCAGCGCCGGCTTGATCAGGTTCGAGGCGTCCATCGCCCCGCCCGAGGCCGCGCCGGCGCCGACGATGGTGTGCAGCTCGTCGATGAAGACGATGGCGTTCTCTTTCTCGCCGAGCGCCTTGATGACCGCCTTGAAGCGCTCCTCGAAGTCGCCGCGGTAGCGCGTCCCCGCCACCATGGCGCCCATGTCCAGCGCGTAGATGACGGCGCCCGCCAGCGCGGGCGGCGCCTCGCCGAGCTCGATCTTGCGCGCCAGCCCCTCGACGATGGCGGTCTTGCCGACCCCCGCGTCGCCCACGAACAGCGGGTTGTTCTTGCGCCGCCGCGCCAGCACGTGCAGCGCCCGCTCGATCTGCGACTTCCGCCCGATGAGCGGATCGATCTCGCCCGCGCGGGCGCGCTCGTTCAGGTTGACCGCGAACTGACCCAGGGGATCGGCGGGCGGCTCGTCGTCGTCGTCGTCGGACGACGGTCCCCCCTCGCCCGGCACGCCGGTCTTGGCCGGCAAGAGCTTGGAGATCCCGTGCGAAATGTAGCTGACCACGTCGAGCCGGCTGATTCCCTCCTCCTTGAGGAAGGCGACCGCGTTCGACTCCGGCTCGGCGAAGAAGGCCACCAGCACGTTGGGGCCGTTGGCCTGGTCCTTGCCGGCCCCCAGCACGTGGTTGACGGCCCGCTGCACGACGCGGGCGAACGCCAGCGTCGGCTGGGCCCGCTCGCGGTCCTCCTCCGGCAGCGGCTTGATCTCCTCGTCGAGGTACTTCTCCAGCTTCTTGATGAGGCGCGCGATCGACCCGCCGCACTGCTTGATCACCTCGGCCGTCTTGTCGTCGACCATCAGCGCGAGCAGGAGGTGCTCGAGCCCCGAGAACTCGTGGCCGCGGTTGGTCGCGTCGTCGAGCGCGTGCCGGATGGCGGTCTCCAGCTCTGGGCTGAGCATGCTCATGCGTCGGGACTCTTTCGCAGGGACGCCTGCAGCGGCATCTCGTTCTCGCGGGCGAAGGCGACCACCTGGTGCGCCTTGGTCTCCGCGATCTCGAAGGGGAAAATTCCGGCCACGCCGATCCCCTTGGTGTGAACGTGCAACATGATCTTCTGGGCCGTGGTGGCGTCGTGCTGGAAAAATTTCATCAGCACGAAGACGACGAACTCTTGCGTGGTGTAGTCATCGTTGTGTAACAGCACCTCGTAGAGCGGCGGGCGCTCGAGCTTCTTCTTGGTCTCGGTCTCGCGGACGAGCTCGGGGCGCATCAGGGTCCCGAGATCCCCGTCTTTCTTGTCGTCCCGCCGCTTCGGCATGCTCCCGAGGGCGATCGTAGCGCACTCCTGGCATGTCACAAGGGCGGCTCGGCGATCGGGCCGGAACCCTCGAGGCTGAGAACGTCGCCGCCTCTCGAGCACGATACTCCGGTACTCTCGCCCGCGATGACGCCGCGTCGCGCGCAGCTGGCCGTCCTGCTCCTGGGGGTGGCGCTGGTCCTGCCGTCGCTGCGGGCCGGGTTCTTCGCCGACGACTACGTGCAGATCGCCGGGCTCGAGGGCTGGTCGGCCAACCCCGCAAGCCCGCTCGACCTCTACGCGTTCGTGCCGCGCGGCCGGGCGACCGTGGCGGCGCTCATCGACCGGGGCGCCCCCTACTTCGCCGCGCCCGATCTGGTGCTCCGTTTCCTGCGGCCGCTGTCGAGCGCGCTCATGGCGCTCGACCACGCGCTCTTCGGCCGGCGGCCTCTCCCCTACCACGTCCACACGCTGCTCTGGTACGCGGGGCTGCTGGCGGTGGTGGGGGCGCTCTACCGGCGGGCGGCGCCCCGTTCGCTCTGGCCGCTCGCCTTTTTGATCTTTTGCCTCGACGACGGACACGCGCTCTCCGTCACCTTCATCGCCGCGCGCAACGCCGTCGTCGCCTGCGCGCTGGTCTGGCTGGGGCTCGGGGCCCACCTACGCTGGCGCATCCACGGCTGGCGCCCGGGGGCCTGGCTGGCGCCGCTGCTCGGCGCGCTGGGCCTCGCCGCCGGCGAGATGGGCCTCGGGGCGCTCGCCTACCTCGTCGCCTGGGAGCTCTGCGAACGCCGGCCCGGCTGGCGGCGCGCGCTGGCGCCGACGACGCTCCTGGTCGCCGGCTATCTCGTCATCTATCGCCTGGCGGGCGCCGGCGCGCACCACTCGGGCGCCTACCTCGACCCGTTCGGCGATCCACGCGGCTTCCTGACCGAGCTGCCGGCCCGCCTGGCGATGCTGTTCGGCAGCCTGCTCCTCCGGACCCCGATCGACTTCGCCTTCCTCGACGACCGGCTGCGCGCGCCGCTCATCGCGGTCGGTGCCGCCGCGGCGGGCATCTTGGCGCTCTGGCTGCCTCGCGCGCTCCGCCGCCTGCCGCCCGACGAGGCGGCGCGGGTGCGCTGGCTGGGGCTCGGCGCGGCCGGCGCGCTGGTCTGCGGGACGCCTGGGCTGCTCGGCGCGCGTCTCCTCTTCGCCGCCGGTCTCGGAGGCTCCGTCGTCATCGCCGCCCTGCTGCACGACGCCTGGCAACTCTTTCGGGCGCGCCGCGCGCGCCTGCCGGCGCTGGTGGCGCTCGTGGCGCTCGGGCTGCCGAACATCGTGCTGGGCGCGGTCGCGCTCCCGGCCAAGACCATCTTCTTCGCCCGGATGTTCGACGGCTACCGGCGGATGGCCCGCGAAGCGGAGATCGACGCGCCGGTTCCCGCGCGCGTCGTGGTGGTGGCGCTCGACGATCTGTTCGTGGTCAACCTCCTTTCGGTCCGCGCCCTCGAGCAGGGGCGCGCGCCGGCCGAGCTCGCTGCCATCGCCCGCGGCCAGGGGGCCGAGCTCAGGGGACCCGATCGCCTGGGCGAGCTCGGCGGCGGCCTCCTCTCGATGGCCTCCGCGGCGCATCACCTGCGCCGGACCGCCGCCGACACGCTGGAGCTCTCCACCCCCGAGGGGACACTGCTCGACGGGGCCTGGCCCGCCCTGTTCCGCGCCCCTTCGCTGCCGCTCCCGCGTGGCAGTGTCATCCACACCTCGTACATGACCGCCACCGTGCTCGACGACCGCGTCGGGCGCCCGACGCGCGTCTCGTTCCGGTTCAGGCGACCGCTCGACGACCCGGCGCTGATCTTCCTGGTGTTCCAGGACCACCGCCTGCGCCGGCTCGCGCTGCCGCCGGTCGGCGGCGAGCTGGCGCTCCCCCGGCTGAAGCCGTTCGAGGCCGCGATGCCATGATGGGTCCGTTGACCCGTGGCCGTTAGCCCGGACCATTCGTTTCGCGCGATCTTCGAATCCCTCGACGCGAACAGGATAGCGGCGTCGGTCAGCGCTGTTCCCCGCCGTCGCCGCGACCAGGATCGAGCCGCGCCCGGGCCCAGCGCGCGGCGTCCGCGACGACCGGCGCCGGATCGTCGACCAGCCGATCGACGACGGCGCGGGTCGCGGCGTCGGGCCGCGCCGGAGCGGCGCCGATGGCGTAGAGGGCGTTGCGGCGAAGGCCGTCGTACTGGGCGCGCGCCAGCGCCATCCCGGCCGCCAGGCGCTCGAAGTCCGCCGGGCCGAGCGCCGCGATCTCCGCCGGCGCCAGGGCCGCCAGTGGCCGCGGCGCGAACCGGGCGTCCCCCTCGGCTTGCGGGCGCGCGTTCCAGGGGCAAACCTCCTGGCAGACGTCGCAGCCGAACACGCGCTCCGCGAAGGCCGCGCGGAGCGCGTCCGGGACGGCGCCGCGGTTCTCGATGCTCTGATAGGCGATGCAGCGGCGCGAATCGACCACCCCCGGCGCGGCAAAGGCGCCGGTGGGGCAGGCGCCGAGGCAGAGCGTGCAGGCGCCGCACCGGCGGTCGTGCGGGCTGTCGTAGCTGTCGACCGCGCGGTCGACGAACATCACCGACAGCGTGAGCCAGGACCCGAGCTTGGGGTTGATGAGCAGCCCGTTCTTGCCGATCCACCCGAGCCCGGCCCGCTCGGCCCAGACCTTCTCCATCGCCAGGCCGGTATCGACCGCGGCATAGGTCTCGAGCCTGGGATCGAGCGCCAGCAACCGCTTGCGGAGCGCCTTCATGCGGTCGCGGTGCGCGTAGTGGTAGTCGCGCCCGCGCGCGTAGCGGGCGACGGCGGCGTGCTCGGACTGCTCGCCGGGCGGGCGGTGGTAGGCGATGGCCAGCGCAATCACCGTGCGCGCGCCGGCGAGGACGGCCGTGGGGTCGAGCCGCTCGGGAAGCCGGCGCGACATCCAGTCCATGTCGGCGGCGTAGCCGGCCGCCAGCCAGGAGGCGAGCGGCGCGGGATCGAGGGGGGCGGCGGGGGCCAGACCGACCAGGGTGAACTGACAGTCCTTGGCGGCGAGCCTGACGGCCTCGGCGGCGAGGACCGGTTGCTCCGGAGATTCTACGCGCTGCAAGCGGGGCGCGAGTCTACCCCCTGCTCCCGCCGTCCGGCACCCCGCCGCTGGGGCTCCCCCCGGCCCCGCCGTCGGGCTGGCCCGGATAGCCGGGCGCCTCGCCCGGGCAGCTCTCGTCGACCACGCCGTTGCAGTTGTCGTCGAGGTGGTTGCCGCAGATCTCGGGCGCGCCCGGGCGCACGGCCGCGTTGCCGTCGTCGCAGTCGTTGCACCACGGCACGCCGTCGCCGTCGGCGTCGGTCGCGTCGGCTGGATTCCCCTGCTCGCAGCTGACGAAGCGCTGCAGGTAGAGGGGCCGGTTCTTGACCATGTCCTGTAGCGACGTCACGGCCGCCTGCGCCTCGGCCACGGTGGCCCACTTGTGCGAATCGGCGGCCAGCGCCCCGGCGATCTGCGGGACCCAGGCGTTGATCCACCCGGCGATCTCATTGGGATCCCACTGGGAGACCTGGGTGGCGATGGCGTTCACGTACTGCTGGCGCGCGCCGGGATCGTTCATGACGATCAGGTAGTCGGTGCCGGGCGGATCAGGCGCCACGCGGCCCGCCCACCAATAGAGAGGGTGCTCCTGGTAGGTGACGCCGGTGAAGACCTCGGCCCACTCGAGCGCCGAATCGGTGTGGTCGGTGATCCAGACCCAGCCCGGCGCCCCCTGGTCGTAGACGTAGTAGTTGTGCGAGCCGCCGTAGTAGCCGTCGCAGTCCTCGACCACGGCCTCGGCCGCCCAGTCGAGCACGGTGTTCGGGATGTCGACCAGCGTCTGCAGCGTCGCCATGTCGGTGGCGGCGTTCAGCGCCTGAAGGCGCGCCCAGTTCGGGCCCGAGAGGTTGGTCTCCGCCTGGGTCCCCCCCTTGAAGAGATCGCCCGAGAAGTTGTGGGGGAAGTACTGCTCGAGCAGATCTTTCCCCACGCTCCCCTCGAGCACGTAGAGGCCGTAGTAGGCGCCGTTGACGGAGAACGTCGCGTTGTTGGCGCAGGGCGCGGGAAGACCGATCTTCCGCAACCAGTTGTCGCCGATGCGGTTGTTGATGAAGGTCCAGTCGTCGCGCGGCATGGTGAGGTGAATGGTCGAGACGCCGTGGAACTTCCCCTTGGAATCGATCTGATCGAACGACACGTCGAACTGCATCTTGGGGTTCGCGTCGTAAAGGACGGTGTTCACCCACGACGACTTGCCGCGCAGCTTGACCGCCGCGTCGGTCACGGTCTCGGCGCCGTAGTGGAAGGTGACCGGGTAGTACGTCTCGGGGGGATTGCCGGCCAGCAGGTCCTTGAGGTCGTTGAAGTCGGCGGTCAGCTTGGCCCAGTCGTCGTCCGAGATGTCGATCGACATCGACGGCACGATCGTCTGATCGAAGAGATCCGAGCAGAGGATCGGGCTGCCGCCCGCATCGCTGACCTGCTGGGCCCCCGAGTCACCGGTGCCGGAGGGCTTCGTGGCCGAGCCCTCGGGCGTCGCGCCGTGACTCGAACACCCTTCGGTGCTCACCGAGAGAGCCGCAAAAAGAACCCCCAGCACCCCCACCCCATAAGCCAACCAGCGCATACTCCCTCCCCGCGGCAGAAGTGGGAGCAAGCGCCGTACCCGCCGAGCGCCTCATCGCGAATGGTCGGGCGCTACGAGCGACGCACGAAAGGACACCGGATGTTCCGCCGGCGTAACGGGAGACGCCGTATGTGACCCAAATCGCTCACCCCACCAACTGGAATCCGACCTTCGCGAAGTGGTGATCGAAGGCAAAAACTCGGCGAATCTTATGTCGAGTCATCAGGACGAAGCTGGTCGCATCGACCGCCGAGAGCTTGTGAAGGTCGCGGCGTTCGAAGTAGTGCCAAGCTGACACGAGCTCCCGCGTGCCGCATTCCAGAACCTTCAGGAACGGGATCCGCGCGAGGGAGTCCTTCCAGGCGATGGCCACGTCGCGCGCAGCGTTCCGCTCCAAAAAGGTGAACGTCTCGATCACCACCGGGACGGACGTGTAGAGGCGCGCCCCGGTCCGAAGCAGCTCCGACCACGCCTCCTCGGCGCGGGAAAACAACGGATCGGCCGTGATCGCCAGCGCGATCCAAGCGCCGGTGTCGACGAACACCCCGTCTTCGCGTCGAGCCACGCTCAGGGTTCGTCGTAGATAGTGTCGTGCTCGACCGACGTACGCCGCGCCCGCCGGTCCCAGAGCCCGACCGGTCCTCTGGCCGAAGGCCGCAACCAGACGCGCCCGACCGCTTCGCGGATGAGCTCGGCGACACTCCGCTTCTCGCTCTTCGCCACGCGATGGAGCGCCTCGAGCTGCTCAGCCGAGAAATATACCTGCGTCTTCGTCACGGGTGTCACCACGATACCCGATCCGACACCTGTTGCGCAAACTCCGAACATCACGCTATCGGACCGGCTCGCGACGCCCGATACGCGGCTGAGGAGCTCGTCGCCGGGTAAGGTGACCTACGAGCAAAGGTCACTTCCCCGTGAACTTCGCGGCGTGGGCCTGGAAGTACGTGCCCATCGTCAGGTTGGAGCGCACGACCTCGAACAGGCGCTCGACCAGCTCGTCCCAGCGCCCGGCGGGGATCGCCAGGTAGGCTTCGTCGTCGCCGATCTTGGTGAAGACGCGGTTGCTCTTGCAGCCGAAGGCGAGCGCCAGCGCGCCGCTCTTGGCCGCCTCGGGGAGGACGGCGCAGCTCGGGCGGCCGATGGAGCCGAGCCCCTCGCTCACCAGGCCAGCGCGCCGGGCGGCGTCGTGGAGCGGCGAGAGCGCGGCGGGGGCGGCGGCCAGCAGGATCACGTCGGCGCGGAAGGCGTCGCTGGTGGCCGGGGCGAAGGCGACGGCCTTGGGCTCGCGGTCCAGCGTGGGGAGGTTGGCCGCCTCGGTGGCGTCGGTGTAGCGGGTCTCGACCATGAACTCGAGCGTGGTGTCGAGCTCGCGCGCGCGGTCGTCGGGCAGCTTGATCTGCAGGATCTGGCTGCCGACGGGGCAGTTCCAGTGGTCGGCGGCGATCGTGTAGAAGCTCTTCCCCGCCATCGCCGCGTCCCAGAAGACGCAGCCGGCGGCGACCGGGCCGCCCGCCCAGCGCGGCAGCAGCGCCGGCAGACCATCCAGGAAGCCGATTTTAATCGGTAGGCGGCGGAGCCCCAGCATCTCCCGCACACGCGTCACACGATCGTCCATTGCTCCTCCGGCCCGTCAGTCTGGGCAGGCCCTCCCCGCCTGTCAATCCGACCCGGCGCGGCGCGAAAGAATCGTCCCGGCGGGCGTTACGATCGCCGCCTCGCAATTCGCAAGTGCGTCAGTCGCAGGCGCTGCCGCCGCCGGGACAGCAGATGTACGAGCCACTCTCGTGGAGACAGGTCGTGGGGCCCTGGCTGGGATAGTAGTACCCGACGAACATACAGAGCTCGTTGGTCGCGCCCAGACCGAACTTCACCTCGGCGAGTCCCGAGTTGGTCCAATCGCACTCGTACTTCAGCCCCGCGCCCGCCGTAACGGCCAAAGGTGTCCCCAACGTCGTGAGCGGCGGCGTCGGCCAGTTGACGTTGAGGTAGATGGAAGACCCGGGATCCGACGTGCTGGCGGCGGACCAAGCCTGCGCCTTGGTGCCCAGGCTGTGCTCCTCGCTGGTCATGGCGAAGAGCGTCGCCCCCGAGAGTGTCGAGGGGAAGGGGAAGAAGAGCGGGCCCAGCTTCGTCATCGCACCGACCGGTATGTCGATGGCGTTGGTCTCCAGGAGAGCGAGGAACGAAGCGGCCGACTGGAAGCTGGCGTCGGGTATCGTCGACAGCGTCACCGTCGCCTGCGCCGTCAACGCGTCCGTCCCGTTCGGGTTGGCGTAGTGCAGCTCGATCCGCATCATCTGGTTGGCGCCGAGCGCGAGGCCCACACCGGCCGGGAAGGTCAGCGTCTCGTCCGCGTTCTGGACGATCGCCAGCGCCCTCATGTTCGCCGCAGCGGAGTAGACGCCCGTGAAGGGTGTGCAGTCGAACGGCGTCGTCTGTTCCGTCGTGTCGGTGACCGCGTAGACGATCATCTGCACCGTCCCGGCACCGAGCTGTGAGTGGATCTGGCCGACGTGGATGGCCGCGCTGTTCCCCAGCCGGACCACCACGCACTGCGTGTCCTCGAAACCGGCGGCGACCTGGATGGGGCCGAAGTGGAGGGCGTAGGTCGTGGGCGCCTGGCCGCCGGCGCCGCCCTGCGCACCTGTCCCGGCCTGGCCGCCGGTCCCCACCAGGCCGCCGGTGCCGGTCGCGCCTGACGATCCACCTTGGCCGGTCGCAGGGCTGCCTCCTTGCCCGCTGCTCCCCTGGGAGCCGCCGCCGGCGCCGCCCGAGCCCGAAAGCCGGACGCAGAGGTTCGAGGCGCAGGTCAGCCCCGCGTTGCAGGACTGGTTGCCGTAGCAGGGGCCCCCCTCCGTCCCCGCCCCCTTCCCGCTGCTGCCGCCGCAACCGGCCACCACCACCAGCGCCGCCAGGGCGGCCAGCGCCAGCCAGGACCACCACGCGCACTTTCCCGACATGAGCCGAGGGTATCACGCTCACCCGACGCGTCGGGTGTCTTCGCTGGTCAGGCGCGCGGGTGGAAGCGGTCGTAGACCGAGCGCAGGTGGCGGCGCGAGACGTGGGTGTAGATCTCGGTGGTGCCGATGTCGGCGTGGCCCAGCATCGCCTGCACCGCGCGCAGGTCGGCGCCGCGCTCGACCAGGTGGGTGGCGAACGAGTGGCGCAGCTTGTGCGGCGAGATCCGCTTGCGGATGCCGGCGGCGGTGGCGTAGCGGCCGAGCAGCTTCCAGAACCCCTGGCGCGACATCGCCCGCCCGTGGTGCGTGAGGAACAGCGTGTCGACCGCGCGACCGCCGGAGAAGCCGGCGCGGACCGTGTCGACGTAGGTCCGGATCGCCTCCATCGCCGCCTCGCCCACGGGGACCAGCCGCTCCTTGCGTCCCTTGCCGGTGGCGCGCAGGTAGCCGGCGTCGAAGTTGAGGTCGCGCAGGCGCAGCTTGCAGAGCTCGGAGACGCGCAGCCCGGTGGCGTACAGCGTCTCGATCATCGCCGCGTCGCGCGCGCCGCGCGGCCGGCGCCGGTCGGGCGCCGCCAGCAAGCGGTCGACCTCCTCAGTCGAGAGGTACTCGGGGAGCTTGCGGCCGAAGCGCGGCAGGTCGACGTCCTCGGTCGGATCGACGGCGACGATCCGCTCGCCCTTGAGAAAACGAAAAAGCTGGCGCAGCGCCACCAGCCTCCGCGCCTGGGAGCGCGCCGACAGCTTGCGCTCGTTCAAGTGGACCAGGAAGTCGAGCACGTCGATCGCGCTGACCGTGTCGGCGCGCGAGATCGTCCGCCCGGCCGCGAAGTGCGCGAACCTCGCCAGGTCGCGCCCATAAGCCTCGACCGTCGCCGGGGTCAGCTCCCGCTCCACCCGCAGGTGGTCGAGGAACTGCTGGATCCCCAGGTCCAGGCTCGGCGCCACGCTCCCATGCTCGACCCGACCCGCCGGCGAGGCAAATTTTCGCTACTTCGTGCGAATGAGGACGCGCTTATTGCTCGTGTGGGCGCCGGGGACCTGGGGGTCTTCGCCGCCACCGCCGGGCTGCCCGTGCGACCCGGCGAGCGGCCTGACTCACCTGCGACCGCGACGCCGGCGCCGCCGCGCCCGACGGACACGGCGGCTGACGGCGCGACCTGGGTTAGGTCAGCTCGCGACCTGGACGGCGGCGCTCAAGACCTCGTTGCTGCCGGGCTGCATCGGCGTGGGACCGTTCTCCGCCGTCACCATGATCTCGAACGAGGTGAAGGGCGTCTTGGTCTCCAGCTTGGCGTTCCGGTCTTTGTCCGGCGAGAGGACGCCGATGTTGAGCGGCTGTCCGTTCTCCGGCTTCAGCCAGACGACGTAGGTGGTCATCCCCGGGAACGCCGTGTCGGCCGGTGTCAGGTGCTTCGCCTCGACCTTCAGGTCGCGGTTCCCCTTCTCGTCCGTCGCGACCTGGACCTTCCCTTGTGCCCCGATCGTCGGCTTGTCCGAACGCAACGTCCAGGTCTGCTGGTTTCGGCCGAGCATCGAGTTCGTCTCGGCACAACCGCCGAACGCGAGCGTGCTGGCCAGAGCCCCCGCCAATCCCAATCGCTTGATGATCGTCATTGCCACACCCCCGGTTCAAAAGCTGGCGCCGTGCTGCAAGCTGGCAAGCGCGACGGCGCGCGGGCCGCGTCCTCTCGCGCTCGCCGTCGGTCGCGATCAGGAAGCGACCTACGCGCAGCGCCGCGGCTAGCGACCGCTCTCGCTGGCCGCCCGGTCGAGCAGGCCGTTGACGAAGGCCACCCCCTCCGCGGTGCCGTAGCGCTTGGCCAGCTCCACCGCCTCGTTGAGGATGACCGCGGTCGGGACCGACGGCGCGTGGGAGATCTCGTAGAGCGCGATGCGGATGACGTTGCGTTCGACGATCCCCATCCGCTCGAGACGCCAGTTGCGCGAGAGCTTGGTGAGGAGCGCGTCGATCTCGGCCCGATGCTCGGAGACGCCGCGCACCAGCTCGTCGACCAGCTGGCGGTCGACGCGCGCGCCCGCCTCGCTCCGCCCCTCGTCGTCGGAGACGGGCGCCTGCTCGTGCGCCAGGTGCTCGAAGTAGCGCGCGATCATCTGGTCGGCGTCGAGCTGGGGCTCGCCGCCAGCGTCCATCTGGTGGAGGATTTGCAGCGCGATCTCGCGCGATCGGCGGCGCGGACCCGTCACGTCCAGGACCTCACTTGCGTCGCCTCACTTGGTGCGGCGCGGGATGTCGGGCGCCGGCGCCAGCGCGACCCCGACCTCGAGCCGCGCATAGAGATCGGCCATCTCCACCGCGACCATCGCGGCGTCGTAGCCCCGGTTCTCTTTCTTGTCCGGCCCGGAGCGCTCCCGGGCCTGCTCGAGCGTGTCGCAGGCGAGCACGCCGAAGGCGACCGGGATCCGCCCCTTGGCCGAGAGCGCGCCGATCTCGCGCGCGGCCGACTCCGCCACCAGATCGAAGTGCGGGGTGCCGCCCCGGATGATCGCCCCCAGACAGATGATCCCGTCGAAGCGGCCCCCCTCGGCGATTCGCCGCGCCAGCCCGGCCAACTCCATGGCGCCGGGGCAGCGGAACAGCTCGACGTCGGCCTCGGTCGCCCCGGCGTCGCGCAGCGCCTCGCGCGCGCCGGCGATCAAGCGCTCGACAGTCTCGGCGTTGAAGCGCGCCGCCACCAGCGCGAACCGCCGCCCGTGGGCCGCCTGCGCCCCCTCGTGCGACAGCCCGAGGGCCGGCGTCCGGTAAGAAGCCGTCTTGCTGTCGACCTGGCTCACGCCGACCTCTTGTCGCCGTCGGCGTCGCGCAGCGCGACGACCCGCTGGGTCGGCCGGATGGGGACGCACTCGACGACCTCGATCCCGTAGCCCCCGAGGCCCACGATGCGGCGCGGGTTGTTGGTGAGGAGGCGCACCGTGCGCGCCCCGAGGTGCGCCAGCACCTGCGCGCCGAGGCCGAAGTCGGTCAGCGCCGGCGCGCGCGACGGCTTGGCCGTCGGTTCGCCGGCCGCCGACGCCGCGGCGCCCGCGAATCCCTTGAAGTCGTCGACCATGCTGGCGCGACCGCGCGGGAAGACGTAGAGGAGGATCCCGGCCCCCGCCTCCTCGATCATCCGCAGCGGCACCGTGGCCGGGTGGTCCGCCTCGAACGGCGAGGCGCCGAGGACGTCGCGCAGCACGCTGGCCGTCTGCACCCGAACGAGGAGAGGCTGGTCGGGCCGGACCTCGCCCAGCACCAGCGCCAGGTACTCGGTGTCCTCGACGTCGGTGGCGTAGACGACGGCGCGGAACTCGCTGGTGAGGCCGCCGAGCCGCGGGCGGATCTTCGCCTCGGCGACCGGACGGACCAGCATCTCGCGCTCGAGGCGGTACTGGATGAGATCGGCGATCTTAACGATGGGGAGCTGGTGCTGGCGCGCGAACTCGACCAGGTCGGGCATGCGCGCCATCTCGCCGTCGTCGCGCATGATCTCGCAGATGATACCGGCCGGCTCGCGCCCGGCGAGCCGCGCCAGGTCGACCGACCCCTCGGTCTGGCCCGAGCGAACCAGCACGCCGCCCCGCCGCGCGCGCAGCGGAAAGACGTGGCCCGGGATCACCAGGTCGTCCGGCCCGGCGTTGCGGGCGACGGCGACGCGGATCGTCTCCGCCCGCTCGCGCGCCGAGATCCCGGTGGTCGTCCCGTGGCGCGCGTCGACGCTCACCGTGAACGCCGTGTGGTGGCGGGCCTGGTTGTCGGCCGTCATCATCGGCAGGCCGAGCTGCGCCACGCGCTCTTCGGTGACGGACAGGCAGATGAGCCCCCGCCCCTCGCGGGCCATGAAGTTGATCGCCTCCGGCGTGACCAGGTCGGCGGCCATGGTGAGGTCGCCCTCGTTCTCGCGATCCTCGTCGTCGACCAGGATCACCATGCCGCCGGCGCGGATCGCCTCCAGCGCCCGCTCGACGGCGGCGTGCGGATCGCGCGGCGGCGACGGGCCCTCAGCGGACAACGCCGTACCTCCGCAGCATATCGATCGACAGCGGGCGGGCGGGCGTCTGGGCGGCGGCGCCGTCTGATCCACCTTGCGCGGCATACGGTCCGACCAGACGCTCGACGTGCTTGGCGATGAGGTCGGTCTCGATGTTCACGCCGGCGCCGATCTGCTTGGCGCTGAGCTTGGTGACCGCCACCGTGTGCGGGATCAAGGTGACGCCGAAGACCGCGGCGCCCGCCATGTCGGCCAGCACGTTGATCGTCAGGCTGACGCCGTCGACGGCGATCGAGCCCTTGGGGGCGATGGCCCGCCCGACGCTGCCGGGCACCGAGATCTCGAGGTCCAGCGCCGAGCCGTTCTCGCGCCGGGCGACCACCAGCCCGACCGCGTCGACGTGCCCGGTGACGAGGTGGCCGCCCAGCTCGTCGCCCAGGCGCAGCGGGCGCTCGAGGTGGACGCGGGTCCCAGGCTCCATCGCGCCCAGCGTGGTCAACATCAGCGTCTCGGGGCCGAGGTCGGCCGCGAACCGCCCGCGCGCGAGGTCCAGATCGACCACGGTCAGGCAGACGCCGTCGACCGCGATGCTGGCGCCGACCGCCGTCCGGGAGAGGTCGAGGTCGGTGGTGACCGTCAGACGTGCGGCCGGGCGCTCGGGCTCGGCCCGCGCGATCGACTCGACGGTCCCCGTTTTCTCGACGATGCCGGTGAACATGAAAGCCGGTGAATTATAACATCAGCCTCGGGCGACGTCGGCGGTCAGCAGCAGATCGGGCCCCACCGCGGCGACCGAGATCGGCCCCAGCCGCAGGGCGCGCGCGAGCGGCCGATCGCCCCCCGTCGCCAGGCCGAGGCCGCCCCCGAGCAGCTTGGGCGCCACGAACACCGCGACCCGATCGACCAGCCCGGCGGCGATGAAGGCGCCCGCGATCGCGGCGCCCCCCTCCACCAGCACCGACTGCACGCCGCGCGCGGCGAGCACCTCGAGCGCGCGGCGCGGCGGCACGCGACCGCGCGGATCCTCGATGGTCAGCGTCGGCGCCGCCGGATCGAAGACGTGCGCGTCCGGCGGCAGCGGGTGGCGCCCGGCCAGCACCACGCGCAGCGGCTGGCGGGGGAGGCGCCGGCGGGCGTGGCGGACGGTCAGGCGCGGGTCGTCGGCGCGCACGGTCCCCGCCCCCACCAGGATCGCGTCGTGCACGGCGCGCAGCTCGTGCGCCGCCGCCCGCGCCTCCGGGCTGGTGATCCAGGCCGGCGCCGGCTTGCCCGTCTTCTTGTCCATTTTCGGCCGCGCCGCCGCCCGCGCGGCGATGAACCCGTCCAGCGTCGCCGCCGCCTTGAGCGTCACCAGCGGCCGCCGCTCGCGCACCCAAATGGCATAGGCGCGGATGGCTGCCGCGCACTCGGCCTCCAGGCAGCCGACGTCGACGCGAATGCCGGCCCGGCGCAGCCGCGCGATACCGCGCCCGTCGACGAGCGGGTTCGGATCGCGGCAGCCGACCACCAGACGCGCCGGCCGCGCCGCGAGCAGCACCTCGGTGCAGGGGCCCGTTCGCCCGGTGTGGTTGCAGGGCTCGAGCGTCACGTACATCGTCGTTCCGTGCGCGCCGCCGGAAAGCCGAGCCAGCGCGTTCACCTCGGCGTGCGCCTCGCCCGCCTTGCGGTGGTACCCCTCGGCCACCACCCGGCCGCCGCGCACGACCACGGCGCCGACCACCGGGTTCGGCTGCGTCGTGCCGCGCCCGCGCTCGGCCAGCGCCAGCGCGCGTCGCATGAACCGCGCGTCGGCGGCCGAGAAGACGGCGGGCTTCACGGCTTGCGCCCGCGGCTGCCGACCAGGCTCTCGAGCTCGCTCATGAGCTCGTTGACGTCCCGAAACGACCGGTAGACCGAGGCGAACCGCACGTAGGCCACCTCGTCGATGTCCCGCAGCGCATTCATCACGGCGTCGCCGATCTTGGTGGAGGGGATCTCCTTGTCGCCCGCCTCCAGCGTTCGCTCGATCTTGTCGACCGCGCTCTCCAACACCTCGACCGGCACGGGGCGCTTCGAGCAGGCCTTCTTGAGCCCGCTCAGGATCTTGGCCCGGTCGAACGGCTCGCGCCGGGCGTCCTTCTTCACCACCAGCGGCAGGATCTCGTCGACCCGCTCGTAGGTGGTAAAGCGGCGCCCGCAGGTCAAGCACTCGCGGCGGCGGCGGATGACCTGCTCGCCGTCGGACGGGCGGGTGTCGACGACTTTGTCCTCGATGGCGGCGCAGAAGGGGCAACGCATGGGCGGCTTCGGGTTATGCTTCGCTACCACAGATGAACGACCTGCGCTTGACGGT
>Ga0134128_10002309_pt1 | contig 23724 bp, 18 predicted proteins | sample KB31754_FD_96462 | JGI IMG/M metagenome (GOLD analysis project Ga0134128, IMG submission 96462) | Terrestrial soil microbial communities with excess Nitrogen fertilizer from Kellogg Biological Station, Michigan, USA - KB3-175-4 | ecosystem: Environmental > Terrestrial > Soil > Unclassified ... | reverse complement strand
TGGTGGGTCCCGATCACGGTGTCAAGTACTTTTTCCGACAAAGTACATTCAGAATTGCGGGGGACGGTAGCGAGCGGGTTCTCTGTCGAAACCTCATCCCCGCGAAAGCGGGAATCCATGTTCACCCGTCATTCCCGCGAAAGCGGGAATCCATGTTATCGGTCTCTGGATGCGATGACAGCAGGGAATGGGTCGGCAGCAGATGGATTCCCGCGAAAGCGGGAATGACGAGTCTTGAAGTCCCCGCCCCCGCTTTCGCGGGAATGACGAGTCGGCTGGGCTTTCCCGGGAATGACGACGCTGTACGACGCCCTACAACGCCGATGGTCCAGGAGCCGGATCGCTTGCGGGAAAGCTCTGTTCTATCGTTCGATCGAGCGTTCGTTCATCTATCGCACTTGCGATAGTGTCGACCAGCGCAGCGTCGAACGCCGGCAGGTCGCCCGGGTTGCGGCTCGTCACGAGCTTCTGATCCGAAATGACGGTCCGGTCTACCCAGTCGCCGCCGGCGTTCTTGATGTCCGTCCGAAGACTGGGGTACGACGTGAGCGTGCGGCCGCGCAGGCAGTCCGCCTCGACGAGCAGCCACGGCCCATGGCAGATCGCACCAACAGGCTTGTCGGCGTCCATGAATGACCGCACGAACTCGACGGCCGCGGGGTTCATCCTGAGCGTGTCGGGGTTCTTGACCCCACCCGGAAGAACGAGCGCGTCGTACTCGCGCACCGATGCATCGGTCACCAGGCGATCGACCTTGAACTTTCGTCCCTTTTCGCCCTTCGTGATCGACTGAATCTCTCCGCTCTGCAGCGAAATCAGCTCCGCCTTCGCGCCCGCCTGGGTCACAGCCGCCCAGGGCTCCGCCAGTTCCGATTCGTCGACACCGTTCGTCGCGAGAAATGCGACGCGGCGGCCGTCAAGTTTGCCTGATGCCATCTGTATAACCTCACGAATTACGTGTGATCGGGGTCCGATCCAGAGAATCTACCGTGCTCTACACCGTCACACACCGTGCCATATTTCGAGCATGCCGATCGTATCGTTGACGGGCCACGAAAACATCCGCAGGCGGCTTCGCCGCATGATCGACGCCGGCTCCCTTCCCGGCTCGATTCTCCTTGAAGGCCAGCGTGGCATCGGGAAGCAGCGTCTGGCGCTCTGGCTTGCCCAGCTTCTGGTCTGCGAACGCGCCGACAAGCCGTGCGGAAACTGTCTCGCATGCAGAAGCGTACTGGAGCTGCGACATCCCGACGTGTTCTGGGTCTATCCGCGCCCGCGGCTGAGCGACTCCGCAGCGACATCGGACGACGTGCTCGTGGATCTGGGAGAGGCGAGCAAGGAGCGCGTCGATAGTCACGGGTTGTATCCGCGGCCATCCGGCAGCGAGGCGATCTTTCTCGCGACGACACTCACCATCGTGGGCAAGGCGGCGATGTCGCCGTCGATGGGGCATCGCAAGGTCTTCATCGTGGGCGACGCCGAGCGGATGGTTGCGCAGGAAGGGTCGGATCAGGCCGCGAATGCGTTTCTCAAGCTGCTGGAAGAACCGCCTGCGGATACGACGATTCTGTTGACGTCGAGCGAGCCGGGTGCGTTGCTTCCCACGGTTCGCTCGCGTGTGGTGAGCATCCGGTGTGCGCCACTCACCGACGCGGAAGTGCTGGCGTTCGTTCGCGAACCGAACGCCAAGGCGATGCTCGATTCACTGGATCTTCCACGCGGTGATGCCGAGCGCGTGGCACTCGCGCGCGGCGCGCCGGGCGATCTGCTGTCGGCTGCTGCGCTTTCGAGTGCGCGCGCCGCGGCGCTCAAGTTGCTGCGCGCATCATCATCGCGCGGAGCGGAGCGGTACGCTGCCGCGCTGGCCCAGGGGACAGCCGGTGCGCGCGGCGCGTTCAGCGACATGCTCGCCGAGCTCAACGTGCTGCTGCGCGAACGGGCAGAAGCCGCCATCGCGAGCGGCGACACAGCCGGCGCGTACGCATCTGCGAAGGCAACGATCGCAGTGACCGAAGCGCAGGCCCGCTCCGATGGAAACGTCAGCCCGCAGCTCACGTCGGCCGCACTGCTCGATGCGTTGCAGGGAGTGCCAGCGTGACTCACGCGCAGGACGAAGCGAAAGCCCGTCTGAGCCACACCAATGCGGCCGGCGAGGCGCACATGGTCGATGTCAGCGCGAAGTCCGAGACGCTTCGCAGCGCGACCGCCACGGGTAACATCCGGATGTCGGCAGCGGCCGTCGCCGCAATCCGTGATAATGCGGTTGCGAAGGGCGACGTGCTCGGAGTCGCACGCATCGCTGGAATCATGGCCGCGAAACGAACTGCGGATCTCATTCCCCTGTGTCATCAGATCGAATTGTCACACGTCGACGTCGTGCTGTCGATCGACGATTCGATTTCGGGGATTCACGCTGAGGCAACCGCGGTCAGCACGGGCGCGACGGGAGTCGAGATGGAAGCGATCGTCGCTGTGTCGATCGCGCTCGCCACGATCTACGACATGGCGAAGAGCGTGGACCGATCCATGGTCATCGGCGGCGTGCGGTTGTTACGAAAGAGCGGCGGGAAATCGGGCGAGTATACGGCTGGAGCCTGAGAAAAACACGGGCCGCTAGTTTCCGGCGCGCCTCAACACCGCCCGGACACGCGCGATGAAGCGCGCGGGATCCAGCGGCTTGCGAAGGTAGTCGTCGGCGCCTTCGTTCATGAGATTGATCTCCATCTCCTCGCCGTCGGTGCTCGTGAGCACGACGATCGGGACGCCCGACGTCGCGGCGCATGCCCGCATCTGCCTCAGGACGTCCAGTCCGCTCACGCGCGGCATGCTGAGGTCGAGCGTGACGAGGGAGAATCGCCAGTCGTGAGCAAGCAGGTCCAGTGCGGCCTGTCCATCGGTCGCCTGCTCGACGTTAAACCCCGTCGCCTTCAGCACACCAACGGCGAGCTCGCGCGTCACCGGATCGTCGTCGACAACCAGAATGCGCGGGCGCTCATCCGCGCGCTCCGGCGGCCCCTCGCCCTCGCCCAGCACACGCTCGACCTCGTCGAGCGTGGTGTTACCGATGACGACGTGACCAAGCGCCACTTCGCGAATCGGACGCATGCCTCCCTTTTCCGCCGAACGCTGCAAATCCAGCGAGGGTGCGTTGCGCGTCAGCTTTTCCTGAAAGTCCGGATTGTTCACCAACACTTCGTCGAGCGGGATGCGACCGCGGTAACCGGTCTCACCACATTCCTTGCAGCCAACCGCGCGGCGCGTCTGGCGCACACCGAACGCGCGCTCGAGACGCACGGTGCCAGCATCGCGCTGCTCAGGTTGCTCGATGGAGCACGCATTGCACAGACGGCGAATCAACCGCTGGCCCACGATACCGCGCAGTGCCGGCGCAAGAGCAGAGCGATCGAGACCGAGATCGATCAGGCGCTGCACCGCGCCGACTGCGTCGTTCGTGTGAAGCGTGGTGAGGACGAGGTGACCCGTCGCCGCTGCCTGCAGCGCGATATTCGCCGTCTCCGCGTCTCGAATCTCACCCACGAACACAACGTCGGGATCCTGACGGAGGATCGCACGCAACGCCGACGCGAAGGTGACGTCACGCTTGGGATCTATCTGGATCTGCGTGACGCCCGGGAGCTCGTACTCGACCGGATCCTCGACCGTCATGATGTTGATCGCCTGTGCCGCGAGCTCACGCACACCGCCGTACAGTGTTGTCGTCTTCCCCGACCCGGTTGGGCCTGTGACGATGACGACACCTTCGCGGAACGACAGCAGATACTTGAGTCGCGCCAGCTCGTGATCCGCGATACCGAGATCCCCGAGCGTGCGCGAGGCCTCGGGATTCAGAATGCGGATGACCGCCTTCTCGGCGTCTCGCGTAGGTACGGTAGAGATGCGCATGTCGAATGTGCGGCCAGCGATCGACACACGCGTGCGGCCATCCTGCGGACGCAGCCTGTCGGCGATGTCGAGCTTCGCAATGACCTTGATGCGCGACACGACACGCGTCAGTGCCACCAACGGCAGCTGCATGTACTGGCGCATGACACCGTCTACCCTGAACCGAACCACACCCTGATGCCGGCCGGGCTCGAGATGGATATCACTCGCATTGCACGCGATGGCGGAATGCAAGACCATGTTGGTCAACTGAATAACGGGCGCCGCATCAGCTTCGCTTGCCGCAACCTGATCGGCAGCTTCGCTTTCGACCACCTTCACGTCGCTCAGCGTGATGTCCATCGAGCGCAGCAAGCCTTCCATCGCGCGCTCGGGCGAATAATGAGCGTTGATACCATCGAGCAGCGCCTGATACGGCGCGACCTCGAGTACGACGCGACGGCCGGCTGTGAACTGTACCGCCTGCTCCGCGTTGTAATCCGTTGGATCACTGGTCGCGATGACTATCTCGTTCTGCGACTCGCGAAGCGGGAGAACGTGGTGCTTCCGCGCAGTCTTCTCGGGGACGAGTTTCACCGCGCGCGGTTCCACCGCGTCGAGCGCGGCGGGCTGGATGCGAAAGAGGGTCGCGACCTGACTGGCGAGATCCGCTTCGGACACGGCGTACGCGCCGGCCACGGCGCGCCATGCGGCTTCAAGAGACGTAGTCGCTGAGACAGCCGGCTTGGAGTTCGCCTGCCAGCCCGCCTTGTCAGCGGCGTTAATCAGCCAATTCATTTGTAGCAAGGTAAACGGCGCGGGATGGCAAGCGGTACGGCATCAATGGCTAAGGATCGGCACCGGAACCGAAAGTACGCATCCGGTTGCCGTCCCGCGAGCGGCTGGCGGCCTGTCACAGGCCGATCGCTGCCGTCCAGGCAAGGATTTGCTCCGCCGTCATGTTCCCTACCGGAGTCTGTCTGGCATCCGCGTATCCCCACCGAGCCGTATCGGGGAGGTACTGCTCTCTCGAGATCAGCGTTCCCTGACAGAGCCGGCCAACCGGGGCGTCGCTGTCCAGCTCGCCCTGCAGTCTGTCGTTCAGGATCCGCATGACCCGCGCGGGAATTCGGGCCCGTTCGGCCGGATAGACGAAGCCAAACAGCACCAGGTTCAGGAGCAGCACGCGCCATCGTGCTCCGAATCTGTCCAGCAACCGGTCCCAGTCCAGGCGCTCTGCGCGGGAGCGAAGAATGTGGATCACGTCCGCACCGTCGTAGCGCTCGCGTTCCATGACGAAAGCTTTGGACCAGAGCATCTCTTCCGCAGGAACGAGCTTTACCGGAACGCCGAGCACTGTCGCGTCGAGCCCGTGGACGAACCACTGCTCGTCGACAGGGGTCACCGCATTTCCGGAATTGAAGATGACGTCCACGAAGTAACGGCGATGGAAAACCTTTGCGAGCCAGTGGGGGAAGGTCTTCTCGGTGCGGAGTCCCGCCTTGCCGAGCGTGGCGAGGACACGCTCGATGTCCTGGCTGCGGACGAAGATGTCGAAATCCTTGGATGAGCGCGCTATGCCGGTATAAGGCGTGAACGCATAGGTCCCGCCGACGAGGAATTCCATGCCGGCGTCGCGGAGCGTGCGCATCACACGGGCATAGAACGCCTGGGCAGCCGGCGACGCAACCTCCTGGCCGGCTTGCTTGCGCGTGGCCGCGCGGCGCTCGAAATCGCCGGACGCAAGCTTTTGGGCTGGGCTCATCTGATCGACGAAGACGGCTGAATTCGAAGTCATATGGGAACGAATGTTGAACGGTGAAGAGGCGCGTGCTGCAAGGTTGGGGCTCGCAGGTCATGAACAACCGTTCGAAACCATGTCTATTTCGCCAATAATGCCTGCTTCATCTGGTCGCGTGCGGATCGCCGCGGTGAGCGACATCCACTGCAGCCGGACTTCACAGGGGACGCTACAGCCGATCTTCGCCGCCGCGGCGGAACGCGCGGATGTGATCGCGATATGCGGCGATCTTACGGATTACGGCCTGCCCGAAGAGGCGCGAGTACTGGTCAAGGAGCTTGCGGGGATTCGCGCGCAGGTCGTAGCCGTGCTTGGAAACCATGACTACGAATCCGGCAGGCAGATGGAGCTGCACGACATTCTGAACGACGCGGGAGTGCACGTGCTCGACGGCGAAGCTGTGGAGATACTGGGTGTTGGATTTGCTGGCACCAAGGGATTCGCAGGCGGCTTCGGTAGCGGGACGCTGGGGGCGTGGGGCGAAGCGGAGGTGAAGAGCTTCGTCAACGAGGCGATACATGAAGCGTTGAAGCTCGAGACCGCGCTCGCACGCATCCGCACCGAGCCACGTGTCGCGATCATGCACTATTCCCCGATCCGTGGAACGGTAGTTGGCGAGTCACCGGAGATATTTCCATTTCTCGGGTGCGGAAGACTGGAGGAGCCGATGGCACGCTATCCAGTCGCTGCCGTGCTGCACGGTCACGCGCACAACGGGACACCGGAGGGAGCGACGACAGGTGGCGCTCCTGTGTACAACGTCGCGATGCCGCTGTTGCTCAAGCTCGACCCGGATGCACTACCCGTGAAATTCATCGAGGTCGCGGTACAGCACGAAGTGCATTCAACCGAGATCACTTCCCGGGCGTACATCGGACCGGAGCGTCGAGGTGGCAGCAGCACGGCTACACGATCGACCGGAAGTGCCTAGACGGTCAATCGCGGCACGTAGCGCGTCAATCCCCGCTGCGTCGCGCTGATTACTTGGTCCAGACGACGATGCTGCCGCAGTAGCCCTTTTGCGGCGAAGGGAGGAATCTGTCGGCGGCGCTGAGAAGACTGCTGTAAACCTCGACCGCCTTGATGTCACTTCCAGTGATGAGATCGTCTCCATCTCCGGCGGGATGCCCGTCCAGGTATAGTTCCAGCCGGCAGTGGTCGGTCGTCGAGATGTAATGTGCGGAAGATGTGTGCGGGCGACCGACCAGCATCACTCCAGGAACGGCGTACAGGAGGTCGCTCACGTACGCGGGGTGGCGGCGCTCGACCTCCTCGGGTGAAATGAAGTAGCCGGTCAGATGCGCCTTCCTGTCGAAGAAGCCGGTTGCGGCGAATCGGTCGTCGCGGTACGTGTCGTCGCCGCGCGCTGCGTGCGCATGCACGTCGACCGTGGTTAGCGAGGGAGCGGCGGGCACCAGATGCACGACCACTGGCTTGAGAGTGCCGGGCTTGAGGACGAGGTCGAAATCGACCGGAAGATAGCCGAGGCGACGAACGGTGAATCGCGTTTTGCCAGGTGGTATGTCAGTGAGCGCGAAGGCACCCGAATCGCTCGTTGTGATGACCTGCCGCGCCTCGCCCCAGACGACGGTTGCAAATGGAATCGGCGCGTCGGCCGAATCGCGAACCAGGCCGCGGACGGATGACGGTCTTGAAACGATTCCCCCTGCTGGCGGCTGCGTCGACGGTGCGACAAGGGGTTGCTGGGCCCCAGCTGCCCCGGGAAAAGCGACGGCAAGGGCGAGGGCGAGCGCGAGCGTGCATCCGGCTAGGAATGCATCACTACGTCTGTGGTGGCAACCGGCCTTGGACGAAGGCAGACCACTGGTACTCATCTCAGCCTCGCCGCTGGAGGTGCTGACAGGTGGGACGGGAGGAACCCACGATATGTACGAGACCGCCGCGGCGCCAGTACAATCCGCAAACCGTCAGCCGGCGGGGATGTCGAGACGCGAGCGGTCGCGTGGCCCGTGGCGAGGCACAATCCTATCGCAGTAGGGAATAGATGGCGATGACGGCGGAGTTATAAACGCGGGCATAGTCGGCGGGAAGGCGCTCGATGCTTTCCATGATCTCGCGCTTGAGATCCCGGACCATGATGCGGGCGGCGGAGACTTCGTCGCGCGTGTCTTCCGGCGGCGTGTGATTGAGTCCATGGAGGGCGTTCCACAGATGCCGGACCAGCTCGTTGACATGGTCCACGCGCTCCGAAATCGCGGAGCCACCGGGGTCGGGAAGCTGGGGTAGATCCGAGTCGAGGCCGCCGGTGTCGTTCATGGAGGAATGACGTTACGAGACCGGAGCATCCATGGCAAGGACGAAAACGCCGGCGCGCTCCGGAGTACGGCTAACGGCAATGAGCGGGGTGGGAATCGAACCCACGACCTGAAGCTTAAAAGGCTCCTGCTCTAACCAACTGAGCTACCCGCCCGCAATCCTCTTACGGCAGGGAATTTAAACGAATTGCCGGCGGAGGCGGATGCCTTCCGCCGTGGGATCCGGCGACCCGTCGTGATTCCCGCTTTCGCGGGAATCACGAGATCTCTCACGTCAAGCCACGCGCTACCTGTTCGCAGTGGCCGTCTCCTTCGTGAAGATCGACTTGGGGATCATCACGTGAACGCCGACGTTACCGTCGACGAGTTGAGTATCATCCACGTCGCAGGCGACGCTCACGAGCATGTACGCGTCGTCCTTGCTGAGACCGCGGCTCATGAGAAATTCGATGGCCTGCCGGATCGCTGTCTTGGTAGCGGTAACGAGATCCTTGTCCGTTCCCATTGCGATCCAGTGAGTCGGCGTCTCGGCGCGCGGCCACGTGAGGTGCATGTCCTTCCGTACGATCACCTGAAAGGTTCCGACGAGCGACGTTTCGAGTGCGGTGATATCGACCTCGCCGTTTCCCTGCCCGGCGTGGCCGTCGCCGATCTCGAGCAGCGCACCGGCGGTGTGGACCGGTATGTACAATGTGGTCCCGGCAACCAGCTCCTTGTTGTCGAGATTGCCTGCGTGCATTCCCGGCGGCGCACTGTTCACCCTGCCGAGTGCGGGATCTGGTGCGTCACCGATGCTTCCGAAGAACGGTCGCAGCGGGATGTCGATGCCGTCGGCGAAATGCGCGAGCATCCTGTGCTTGTCGAGCGGGATGATACGCATTCTGGAGTAGCCGAAATCCTCTGGCAGAAAGCCGCTCTTGCCGCCGAACGCGTTGTACGCGTACGGAATCGCGAGATCGATCTTTTTTATGCGCACCTCGAGGACGTCGCCGGAATCGGCGCCGTTCACATAGATCGGACCCGTGAGAATGTGCCCGCCGGGTCCCTTGTCGGTAACCTTGTCATAGATGTCGCGCAGCGACTGTTCCACGTCTGCCGGCTTGACGCCCGCGCCTTCGAGTCGCTTGGGGCTCGACGTGAGCAGAGTCCCGACGACGATCTGATCGCCGGAGTTGATGTGCAGTACAGGTTTGGCCGCTGCGTCGTAGTAACCCCATGCAACCGTCGTGGGGCTCGGCATCAGGGTATGAGTCACGGGAGACGATTGCGCGGCAACACTCGCCGACGCGCACGCGACGGCGCCAAGCAGCAATACGATTCGCGGCATGTCAATTCAGTGTAAGGTGACTGGCGCGACGCAGAGGCGTCGCGCCAGTCACGATTATATCACTATTCCGGGCGTGCCGTTCGGGGCGCGGGCACGCCACGCGTGCCACGTATTCTCGACGTAACGCTGTGCGCCATCTGACGGATCCTGCCGGGGAGCTCGTCGAAGTAGGTGTAGAACACCGGTGTGACGTACAGCGTGACGAGCTGCGAGAAGGCCAGGCCACCCACAACCGCGATGCCGAGTGGGCGTCTGGACTCGGCGCCGGCGCCGGTACCGAGCGCGATCGGAAGCGTCGCCATGAGCGCAGCCATCGACGTCATCATGATCGGACGGAACCGTACCCCGGCCGCTTCGACGATCGCGTCCGCCGGCGACTTGTGCTCGTTCCGCTCGGCTTCGATCGCGAAGTCGATCATCATGATAGCGTTCTTCTTCACTATACCCACGAGCAGAATCAATCCGACGAACCCGTACACGTCGAGCGGCAGGTGGAAGACGTACAGCGACAGCAGCGCCCCGAAGGCGGCGAACGGCAAGCCGGTCAGAATCGTGAGCGGATGGATGAAACTCTCGTAAAGAATTCCAAGCACCATGTAGATCACGAAGATCGCCAGGATGAGAAGTGCGACGAGACCTTGCTGGCTCTGCTGGAAGGCCTGGGCGGTACCCGAGAAGCTGGTCGTTATGCCGGGCGGAAGCGTCGTCGCGGCGGCGTTCTGAATCGCCGTCGTGGCCTCGCCCAGCGCGGAACCCGGGCGCGTGTTGAACGAGATCGTAACCGACGGCAGCTGACCAGAGTGGTTTATGGCGAGCGGACCGACAGTCTGGGAGAGCGTCGCGACGCTGCTCAACGGAACGAGCGTATGAGTCGCCGATGATTGTACGTACAGCATGCGAAGCGCCGATATATCCTGCTGGAACTGCGGCAGCAGCTCCATGATGACGAAGTACTCGTTGTTCGGCGTGTAGATGTTGGAGATCTGGCGCGAGCCGTACGCGTCGTTCAGCGCGGTTTCTATGTCCTGCGCGGTGACTCCGAGCGCCGATGCGTGATCGCGGTCTATGTTGACATCCACCTGCGGATTGGCGATCTGCAGGTCGCTCGTCACATCCTGTAGCTGCGGAAGGCCGCGCATGCGCGTTTCCATCTTGACCGCGGCGGAATCGAGCGCGGCAATGTCGGGACCCTGCATCGTGTACTGATACAGGCTCTTCGCGGAACGAGACCCGATTTGAATGGCCGGTGGCACCTGCATGAATACGTTCATGCCGGGCACTCCGGTGAGCTTGGGACGGAGCTCATTAACGATCTCGTCGGCACTCAGCCGGTGTCCGAAAGGCTTGAGGCTGAGCAGAATGCGACCCTGATTGCCGCTGCCACCGCCGGATCCTACCGACGACATGTATGCCGCAACGTTGGTGTCCTTGGCGACGATATCTGCGATCTGCTTTTCGTGCGTGACCATGTCGGCGTACGATGTTCCCTGCGCTGCTTCGGTCGTCGCGCTGATCTGGCCGGTGTCCTGCGTCGGGATGAACCCGGTTGGAACGACCTTGGCCAGCACACCGGTAGCGACCAATATCAAGAGCGAGAATATCAGAGCGCCGAAGCGGTGGCGCATCACCCAGCCCAGGCTGTCGGTGTAGCCACCCGCGAGTTTTTCGTACGCTCGCTCCGTCGCGTTGAACATGCGCCCGTGCTCGTGCGATGGCGGCTTGAGAAACCGGCTCGACAACATCGGTGTCAGCGTGAGCGAGACGAAGCCCGACACGAGGATTGCAGCGCCAATCGTCACCGCGAATTCGTGGAACAGACGGCCGACGATGCCGCCCATGAAAAGCAGGGGAATGAACACCGCCGTGAGCGACAGCGTCATCGACATGATCGTAAAGCCGATCTCGGCGGAACCGTCGAACGCCGCCTGCAACGGCGTCTTTCCCATCTCCATGTGTCGAACGATGTTCTCGAGCATCACGATCGCATCGTCCACGACGAATCCGACGGCGAGCGTGAGCGCCATCAGCGACAGATTGTCCAGCGAGTAGCCGAGCAGGTACATCACCGCGAACGTTCCGACGAGCGACATCGGTAGCGCAAGGCTCGGAATCACGGTCGCCGAGATGTTTCGCAGAAACAGGAAGATCACCATGATCACGAGGAACAGCGTGAGCACGAGTGTCGACTTCACGTCGTCGACCGACGCCTCGATCGACGCAGAGCGGTCGTAGAGAATGTTTACGTTGACGCTCGCCGGAATCTGCGTGCGCAGGGTCGCGAGCAGATCCTTGACGCCCTGCGCGACCGCGACCGTGTTGGTCCCTGGCTGGCGCTGGACGGCGAGAACGACCGCGCGCTCGCCGTTGTACCAGCTGGCGGTCTTGTTGTTCTCGACGTCGTCCAGAACGCGGCCCAGCTCGCTGAGGTGCACTGGCGCGCCGTCGCGGTACGCAACTACGATCTGACGAAACTGCGCAGCATTCTGCAGCTGGCCATTCGTTTCGACCGTGAGCGCGCGGTTGGGACCCCACAGCGTGCCGGTCGGCATGCTCACGTTCTGCGCATTGATCGCGGTGGCGACCTCGTCGATTCCGATTCCGCGATTTGCCAGCGACGTGGGATCGAGCTGGACACGAACCGCGTACTTCTGCGCACCGTATACGACGACCTGCGCGATGCCGGGCGTCATCGAGATTTGCTGCGCCATCACAGTCTCGCCGTACTCATCGAGCTGGGACAGCGGCATCGTGTTGGACGTGAGCGCGAGATAAAGGATCGGCGAATCGGCAGGATTCACCTTTCGATACGACGGAGGCAGAATGCCGAGCGGCAGCCTGCGCAGCGTTTGCGAAATTGCGGCGTTCACGTCCTGCGCGGCGGCGTCGATGTCGCGATCCAGCGTGAACTGAATCGTTATGGACGTCGATCCTAGCTGGCTCGTCGACGTCATGTTGTCGATGCCGGCGATCGTGGAGAATTGCTTCTCGAGTGGTGTCGCGACGGAAGACGCCATCGTCTCCGGACTTGCGCCGGGGAGATTCGCGTTCACGCTGATGGTCGGGAAGTCGACCGATGGCAGGTCGCTTACCGGAAGTCGTTGATACGAAACGACACCAAAAAACAGAATGGCGATCATGACGAGAGTCGTCATGATCGGCCGCCGAATGAATAATGCGGTCATTGTCCGTGCCCCGGAGTGCTGGTACCGCTTCCTCGGCCACCAGTTCCGGCCGGACGCGGGGTAGTCGATGGCGATCCCGATGGCGATCCCGATGGAGATGCTGATGGCGTCCCGGATGCCGCTCCATAAGGCGTTCCGGACGACGCGCCCGAAGGCGTTCCCCCGGCCGCGCCGGAATCTCCAATTGTTGGAGTCGCGCCAGCGGCGCTGGCCGGTCGTATGACGACCTTGGAGCCTGCGACGAGGCGTGACTGGCCGTCCGTTATCACACGGTCGCCTTCCTTGAGGCCCGTGCCGATCACCGAGAGCGTGTCCGCGGTTCTGACGACCTGCACCGGCTGTTGATGTGCGTTACCGCCGTTGTCCACCGTAAACACATACGGTCCGTTCTGCCCCGTGAGGACCGCCGCGGATGGAACGGTCAGCGCGTTCGGATCGATGTACAGACGGAGCGATACATCCACGAACTGGCCCGGCCAGAGTGTCGCCTTGCTGTTCTCGAACTTGGCCTTGAGCAGGACAGTACCAGTCGTCGAATCGACGGTATTGTCCACGAACGCGAGAGTACCATCGAGCGTCGATCCCGGGCCCTCGGAAGCGAGTGCCTGCACGGCCAGCGGCTTGCCCGCACCGAAGTAGCGCTGAATGTCCGGCAGGTCTCCCTGCGGCACCGAGAATCGCACCAGAATCGGCTCGATCTGATTTATAACCACCATCGGTGTCGACGCATTCGCCTTCACCAGATTGCCCTGACGCACGAGCAATGCTCCGGTGCGTCCTGAAATCGGCGCGCGAATCGTGGAGTTCGACACATCCACCTGCGCGCGCTCGACCGCCGCGCGATCGGCATCAACGGTCGCCGCAGCCGATGCTGCGGTCGCGACAATCTGATCGGCTTGCGAGCGTGTTACGTAGTCTTTCTGTACCAGCGCCGAATACCGTACCGAATCACGTGCGGCACTCGCGGCCTGTGCCTGATCGCGCGCAAGCTGCCCACGAGCCTGATCCAGCGCGGCGACGTAGGGTCGCGCATCGATCTGAAAAAGCACGTCACCGGCCTTTACGTCCTGACCTTCCTTGAACGCGACACGCGTCAGAATACCACCAACCTGCGCTTCGACGGCTGCCGTCTGCAGCGGCTCGACGACACCGTTGGTGGTGAGCGTGTAAGGCACCGCGGTCCTCCGCGCTGTAGCGACGATCACCGGCACCTTGGGCTGCTTCTGCGGTTTCTCCTTCGCACAACCTGCCGCCAGCGCAACGATTACAAGAACTGTGTATGACGACTTCTGTCTATAACTCATGGATGCTGGACGGTCTGCGGCGTGGGAGTCGTGTCGGAGCTCGGCACGAATGGAAATGGAGTCTCGCCGCGCGTACCGAGTACTCCGGCATCGTGCGCGAGTTGTGCGAGCGCGGTGTACCACTGCCAGCGCGACTGGACCTGCTGCGCGCGCGCATTGGCCAGGGCGGACTGAGCCGTTAGCAAGTCGATGATGCTGCCGACTCCCTCCCGATACCGTCCTGCCGCAACCTGCTCGGACTGCTCTGCACTGGCGAGCAGTGCATCAGCAGTGATCACTCTCTGTCCTGCTGTCTGGAGCCCGTAGTACGACGTGAACACCTGCGTCGTCACTTCCTGGCGCAGGATGTCGGCCTGAGCCGTCGCCGCATCGGCGCGCGCCCGCGCAGCGACGATGTTGTACTGCTGCGAGAACCCGCTGAAGATGGGCACCGACAGACCGAGCGTGAGTCCGTACGAGCCGCCGCCGTACCTGCCCGGGTCTGCGTAAGTCCTGCCCGCGTTGGTTCCGAACGTGAGTGCCGGCAATGCGGCGGATTTCACAACTCTGATCTCCGCCGAAGCAGCCGCGGCCTGTGCGCGCGCCGCCGCCAGATCGGGGCGCCGCGCAAGCGCGTCCGCGATGAGGCTGTCCACCGTCACCGACACCGCGCGCACGGGAACGGCGCCAGACAACGGCCCGAGATCGTACGACACGTTCGCCGGAATGCCCATTGCCGCGGCGAGATTTCCGCGTGCCGTCTGCAGGCTGCCCTGAATCGATTCCAGATTCAGCTGCTCCTGGGACAGCGCGGTTCTGGCCTGAAGCACGTCGGCAATAGTCGCAAGACCAACGCTGTCGCGCTGTTGAGCCGAAGACAGATTGGCCTGTGCTTCAGCGATCGCCGAGCGCTCGGCGCCGAGCAGCGCGTTGTTGGCCATGTAGGTGAAGTATGCGGTCTCCACCTGCAAAACCACGTTCTGAATCGTGGCGTTATGTGTGAGATCGGCGGCGAACAGATTCTGTCGCGCTTCGTCGATCGTTCCGCTTCGGCCGCCGAAGTCGAGCAGCAGATAACTCAGATTGACGGCTGGGTTCACCTCGGTACGCTCAATCGAGGTGCCGCCGTTGACAGGCACGGATTTGGTTCTGGAGACCGTCGCGGAACCGGTGATTGTCGGAAGATATGATCCGCGGGTCGATCCGTATTCCGCCGCAGCTGCCCGCGCCTGCGCCCATGACACACGCGTCACGGGATTGTTACGCAACGCAACGTCGATTACATCGCCCAACGTGAGCCGGGTTGCGCGCTCGAGAATGTCGGGAGGAAGTGCAGAAACCATCTGTGTTGGCTCGGGAGCGAGCCCGTGACTCGGCCTCGTCCAGGTCGTGCTCGGGGAGGCAGGTGCTCCGGGAACGCCGTTCACACTCGGCGGTCCATACGCGCACGCACCGAGACAGAGAGTCATGATGAAAAGAGCGGAAGTGCGCAATTGGCGTGAAAGAGGCATCGAATCGGTACGTGTGAACAGGGTCTCTTGCTGCACCCGAAGCGCGACAGATTAGATAAGAATTGGTAAGAAACCGTACACCGCTCCATTGCAAACGTCGCTCTGGCAGCGCACGCGCCAGCGAGCCGGCGATCTTCGATCACCGACGCTAAGAATTCATCAACATTTGTAAGTGATCAACTTCCGCTCGGGAAGTGCGGTGGCGGCAGTGTTATGCGGACGGGTGCTTGATCGACGCGACGATCGCGGCCGCGATGTCGTCCGTCACTTTGAAGAGATCGCGACCGTCTCGATCGTACACATCGGCCCAGCGCATCACACCATCCGACGCGTTGCTCAAGCGCGCGGTCACCCGCAGCTTGGATCCTTCGCGCTGCACAGTTCCTTCCAGCAGCAGCTTGGGCGGCGTCTTACCGGCCGACGTGGTGCCGGCGCGAAGGTCGCGGACGAGCGCCGCGGACGCTGTCGGCGAGATCACCTTGATGTGCGCGGATTTCGTAAGGTTGTCGGCGACCGCATTGGTTATTCCGATCGCCACGCTCGAATCGGCCGCGTCGGAGCCCAGATCGACGAACGGGACCACCGCGATCTCGCCCAGCGGCGTCGCCATGGCAGCCGCACGGAAGCTCGCGCTTGTGCCCGCGTGGCTGCGGCTGGTCGCCACGCCGGCGCCGACGATGGCAATGAGGGCGAGCCCGGCGGCGATGCCCGCCAAGCCGCGCCGGCGCAGCTGGGGCCGCGCCGCCTTGATGAACTCGCCGCTCACTACGCCAGCTTGTTCGAGGGCGTCCACGAGTTCCTGCGCGGTTGTCGGTCGATCTGCGGGATCGGTCGCGAGACACCGCATGATCAGATCATTCAGCTCGGGCGGAACGTCCGAGCGCACGGTCGAGATCGCGGGGGGAAGCGTACTCATCCTTGCGGCGAGCATGGCACGCGCAGAGAGACCCGCGAATGGCGGTGCGCCGGTCAGCATTTCGTAGGCGGTGACGCCGAGCGAATAGATGTCGGCGCGGCCATCGATGTCCGGATCCGCGGCTGCCTGCTCCGGCGCCATGTAGAGGAGCGTCCCGATGGACGTGCCGTCGGTCGTCAAACCGCGCGCCGCCGCGCCCGGGTCTGTGCGACGTGCAGACGAGAGCGCCTTGGCGACACCGAAGTCAGTCACCATCGCCGATCCACCGGCCAGGAGGATGTTTGCCGGCTTGATGTCGCGGTGCACGACGCCCCGATCGTGCGCGAATGCGAGCGCGCGCGCCATATCCTTGAGTATCGCGACGGCATCGCGTACCGGCATTGGGCCCGAGCTGATGCGCTTCGCCAGCGACTCGCCGTCGACGTACGGCATGATGAAATATGGCAAGCCGGCCGCCGTGCCAGTCCGGAGAACTCCGACTATGTGTGGGTGCTGAAGCCCCGCAACAGTGAGGATCTCGCGTCTGAATCTCTCCACAGAAACAGATGCCGCGAGATGTGGATGCAGAACCTTGATGACAACGCGCCGCGCGAGATCACGGTCCTCGGCGACAAATACACACGACATTCCCCCATCGAGCTCTCGCTCGATCACATACGCGTCGCCAAGCTCTGCGCGCATGATTTCCCGTATGGAGGAGGTCACTGGTCTGCTGTCTGTGATCGAGGTGGTTGCCGATTAGACGGCGCCGAGGCAAAAATGGTTGCGTAGCTTGGCGAACTCTGAGACGAATACCCCCGACCCGCGTTAATGGCTCAGTGTCTCTGTCTCACACCCATGCTACGCGCGAGGGAGTGCAAGTGTGAAGACGGAGCCCTCGCCAATCGTGCTCACCGCGCTCGGATCGCCGTCCATGGCGCGCGCAAGATCGCGGCTGATGGCCAACCCGAGGGCGGTACCGTCGAGGTTGTGGCTGAGGTCGCGCGACAGTTGAACAAATGGCTCGAAGTTGATTTCCATCTTTGTATCCGGTATCCCGATTCCGTGCATCACGCTATCGGACCCGGCGGCGCCGGCAACGTCGGCGGTTGCGTCGGCACTGGGCTTGGCGCATGACTCGGTACCTGCGCGGTAGTCGGCAGGAGATTCATTCCCTTGCGCTCCAGTTTGCCCCATCCCACGACATGTCCCCGCAGTGCCGCCGCGATCGACTTCACGACGACCCAGTACATTGTCTGGCGGAACACGAAACGTTGAATCAGCACGAGCCACGTGAGCGCCTTTTCCTCACCAGGCTCCATGAGGAAGGCAACGACCGCGGCAAGCCAGTCAACGACGAGAAATATGACGTACAGCTTGAGTACGTCTTCGAGGTTGCTGAGCGCGTATCGGTCGCCATGCTGATATCGTGCGATCAGCACCGAGAACAGGCTCCACGCGAACAGAATATCCGCGAGCGGTGAGATCGCGGTATAGAACAACTGGAAGATCCAGACGTTCGGCATCGCGATCATTCCGAGTGCGCCATACTTGGGACGGAACGTGATCTTCTTGTGCTTCCACACCGACTGCAGTGTTCCGAACGACCATCTGAAGCGCTGCCGGATGAGCGTCCTCAGCGTGTCGGGCGCCTCGGTGTACGCGATCGCATCATCCGCATACGTAACTCGCACACCCTCCTCGCCCAATGCCCAGGTGAGATCCTGATCCTCGGCGAGTGTGTCATCGCTGAACCCGCCAACGGCCTGTACATACGATTTGCGCCACGCGCCGACCGCGCCCGGCACGATGGTGATCGCATTCAGCACCGCGAACGCGCGGCGTTCCAGATTCTGGCTCGTGACGTACTCGAGCGCCTGCCAGCGCGTGACCAGGTTGTGGCGGTTTCCGACCTTCGCATTGCCGGCGACTGCCCCGACCTTTTGATCACTCATCGGCGCCACAAGTCGCGCGACCGTCGTTGGCGTGAACTGAGTGTCGGCGTCGAGGCAGACGATGATTTCACCGCGCGCACGTGCGATGCCGAAGTTGAGCGCACTCGCCTTGCCGCCGTTCTCCTTGCGTAACACAAGAACGCGAGGATCGTCACCGAACTCGCGCTGTGCGACGTTGAAGGTCTCGTCGGGTGACCCATCGTCGACCACGAGAATGTTGAGCTCGCCGCCGTATTCCTGGTTGAGCAGACTTCGCACCGTGGCAAGTATGACGCGTTCTTCATTGTACGCGGGCACGATGATCGTCACCGATGGCGTGTAGTCCGGAGTCGGCTTGCGTGAGTGATACCGCTGGTAGGTCGCGAGTATGATGATCACGACGAGCCGTATCGCTCCGACCACGACAGCGATGAAAAACAGCCAATACAGTGTCCATTCGAGTCCGCTGACGAAGGAGAACGTCGCCAGCTCGATCCCGCGCGTGAACGCGCTACGAGGTGGAAGTCCCGGAATCGCCTCCTGCTCGGATATGCCCGCCAGCTGGGATAGCGGTACCACAGTGTCGCCGTGCGCGCGCAACGAGTCGATGATCGGCCCGAGCGCCTTCACGGTCTGCGCGCGATTCCCGCCTCCATCGTGCAGCAGAATCACGTTGCCACCCGAACGCAGACCTCCGGCTGTCACAACGCCACCGTAATAGCGCTGGTCCATAACGTTCCTGACGATCTGCTCCGCCGAAATCGGCTGCCAGTCTTCGGCGTCGATGTGCAGGCCGACCGTTACGTAGCCGCGCTTGCTCGCGATGTCCACGGGCACCAGCTCATCGGTGGTCGTCGGCTCCGCGTCGCCGAAGTACGGCGGCCGGAAAAAGAACGAGCGCCGATCCAGAATCGCCTCGAGCAATCGTTGATTCGCGTCGATCTCGAGCTTGGTGACGAAATCGGACGTCAGCGCGAGATTGGGGTGCGTGAACGTGTGATTGCCGAACAGATGCCCTTCGCGAACTATCCGGCGCATCAACGGAATGTGTGCCTCTACATTGCGACCGATCACGAAAAACGTTCCGATCGCGTGCCGCGACTTGAGCGTGTCGAGAATCTGCGGGGTCCATGTGCCGTCGGGCCCATCGTCAAACGTCAGGGCAACTTCGTGATCCGACTTGCCGTACTTTCGAACTATGTACGGTGACGGGTAGGCGACGATTCGCTCGCCCGTGATCACACCGCGCGCGGTATCGGGCGTCAGTATGCGTCGTCCACTGCGCGGCGACGCGACGATCTGGAGTATCTCTCCGTCGCCGATGAACTCGGTCTCGTATCCGGCCGGAATCTCCGTCAGATCGCCGACGGCGTCGGTGACACGATCTTCGCCGACTGCCTTCCACAGTGCTGGGTCTTCCGCGCCGAGTCGCCAGACAGCGTAGCCAGCACCACCCAGCGCGCGCTCCGCACGCACCTGGTTGTACGCGCTGGCCCCGTCGAGGTACCACACAAGATGGTCCGTCGAATCCGGATCCGTCCATGTCATGTACGGATTGAGTGCTTGCCGATCGAAGCCCATATGCGAGCTGCCAGGATTGTCGCGTCCCTTCGCGAGGACTTCCTGGAAGGTGTACGAGTCACCCGAGTTCGCGGGTCCCGCGTCGTTCCAGTCATACCCGTAGGCACCAAGCGCGAAGATCGCTTTCGCCGCTGGCACGCTGTGCAACATTTCGCGCGCGCGGTCCACGTACCACTTTTGACTCGCGACCGGGCCAGGATCACCCTTGCCGTAGTGCTCGTCGTACAGCATCAGAAAGAGGTAGTCGTTGACCGCGGCGAACGCCTTCAGGTCCCGTGGCGACGTGTTGACACCTACTGTCTGAGTCAGCAGCAGCTTGTGTGCGTGCAACATCGCACCGAGCTCGCTCTGGAATTGCACCAGATTGGCCGTGGCGCCGGCCGGCACGTTCTCGAAGTCGATCGTGGCGCCGGCGAACTTGTAGTGCAGCACCGCGCCGACGATCTGATTCTCCACCCTGAGTCTCATCGCACGCGTCGCCAGCATCGCCGTAACGCCGGCCGACTGGAACAGCTGGGTCTTGCGATCGACATTGTTGACCAGCAGGAACACCTTGGGATGCGACGGAATCGAGTCGTACACACCGAAGAAGCTGGTGTCCTTCTGAATCATGCTGACGTCGACGCTGTCTCCCGTCGGCGACAGGTAACCCCACTCCGAGATTATCCAGTCGAGATCGTCATAGTTGCGCTGGAACGACGCGAGCGAATTGTCGGCCCACCATACATAAAAGCCGGCACGTATCTGACGCGTGCTTGGCACACCTGCAAGCTCGCGCTCGATCGCGACGGCGGCCTTTCGAATCGACCGTGCGGTCTTCTGTACCTGCAAGGCGGCGTACAACTCGCTGCGCTTGGTGCGGCGACGTCTGTTTTCCCGCGCACCGACGAAGCGCGGTGTAACGGCGGTTGCGGCGGGACGGAACGCCGGCAGAGCCGGTGGCGCGAGCACCATGATACCGGCCAGCGACAGCAACAACAGCGTTGTAACCGCGCCAATGACGGTCGCGAAACGACGCACGCGCGGCCAACGACGACCGGTCCGATCCAGAAATACCGGACCGGAGGGCTCCTCATCATCCAGATAGTCGTGGGTCACGCGTGACGCAGGATGTCGAGCGCAACGGTGCGGACACCCTCAATGATGAACTGCACACCAATTACCATGATCAGGAGACCCATCAAGCGCGTCATCACGTTCATTCCCGTGCGTCCGACGCGCTGCACGATGAATGGGGATACTGCGAGCACCACCCACGAAAGCAGCATCACCGCAACGATCGCGCCGTACAGACCGACCAGCTCCATGCGCGTGTCGGCCTGCGCCGTGAGCGTGATCACCGTAGTGATGGACCCCGGGCCCGCAAGCGTCGGTATTCCCAGCGGAATGATGCCAACCTCCGCCTTCTGTTCGGCGGCCTCCTGCTCACCGCGGCTGGTCCGGTCGCGCGACCGTCGCGCCTTGAGCATGTCACTGCCGATTCCGAGGAAGATGATTCCTCCGGCAATGCGAAACGCATACGTGGTGATCCCGAAAAACCGGAGGATGTACGTGCCCGCGAGCCCGAATGCGACCAGGGCGATGATGCCGGTAGCAACGGCGAGTCGCAGCGTGGACGCGCGTTGCCTGTCATCGAGGTCGGAAGTCGCCGTGACGTACAGCGGCACCGCGCTCAGCGGATTCACGATCGCGAGAAGCGATGTGAACGCGAGTGTCGTGAATGCGACAGTCGATTGATTGATCAACCGCGCTACCTTCTAGCCGATACGCGGAATCGCGCGCAGAGAGGCGACGTGCCGCTGCAGATCCTCGCGAGCCCGCGATCTGATGGTAATGTGTCCCAGCTTCCGCCCGCTTCGCTCGCTCTTTCCGTACAGGTGGAGATGCGCATCCAGAACTGCCAGTACCCGCGCCGTGTCCGGATGTTCGCCAATCAGATTGAACATCGCGGAATAACCGACCGGAGCACAGTCGCCAAGCGGAAGATTGCACACCGCGCGCACGTGGTTCTCGAACTGGCTCGTCTCCGCGCCCTCGATCGTCCAGTGACCGGAATTATGAACCCGTGGCGCCATCTCGTTCGCGACCAGGCCGGACGTCGTATCGAACAGCTCTATCGCGAACACACCGACATAGCCAAATGCCGTCAACAGCGTGCGCGCATAGCTCTCCGCCTGATGCCGCTTCGCGTCGCTCAAATGGTCAGCTGGCGCGAACGAGGTGCGAAGAATGCCCTCCCGATGGTGATTCTCCGCGACGGGGTAGCAAAGTGTCGTTCCATCGGCGGCGCGCACGGCGATGACTGACAACTCGCGCTCGAACTGCACGAACCCCTCGTAGATCAGCGGTGCGGGACCAAGCGCGTTCCACGCCGGCTCGGCGTCGCTGCGCGCGGTGATCCTCACCTGCCCCTTTCCGTCGTATCCGAAACGACGCGTCTTGAGAATCCCAGGCGTACCGACGTCGCGAATCGCGCCCTCCAGGTCGCTCAGAGAATCGACCAGGCGATATGGCGCGACAGGAATCCCGAGTCTCGTGAACTCCTGCTTCTCCAACCCGCGATCCTGCGACGTGACGAGTGCCACGCGTGGTGGCCACACCGGACAAACCTTTTCGATCTCCGCCACCGCTTCCACCGAAACGTTCTCGAACTCGTACGTCACGACGTCGACGCTCCGCGCAAAGTCGCGCAGAGCCACGACATCATCGTACTCACCGATGGTTACCGTGCCAACGGATTCGGCCGACGTGCTGGGTGTTGGCGAGAAGAAGTTGAAGCGCATCCCCAACGGAATTCCAGCGAGCGCCAGCATCTGTCCCAGCTGGCCAGCCCCGAGAATCCCGACCCGAACGGTTGTGCCATCGCGCTGTGACGGAGCGCTCACGGAATGAGCCAGCCTGCCAGCCAGCGCAGAAATCGCCGCATCATCCAGTACATCACGCGGTCGCTCGCGGTTCGGGAGAATCCAGAACTTTCCGGGTCTGCTCTGTGCGGAAGCGGCTCAGCGCGTCGCGAAACTCGGGATGCCTGTTTGCGACAATTGCCGCCGCGAGCAGCGCCGCGTTGATCGCGCCCGCGCGTCCGATCGCAAGCGCGCCGACCGGAACGCCAGCAGGCATCTGCACGATCGACAGCAGCGAATCCATGCCGTGCAGAGCTTTCGATTCTACAGGAACGCCGAGTACCGGCAGAAGAGTCTTGGACGCGCACATTCCAGGGAGGTGCGCCGCGCCGCCCGCGCCGGCGATGATCACCTCGAGGCCTCGATCCGCCGCGGACGATGCATACTCGAAGAGCAGATCCGGCGTTCGGTGCGCGCTCACCACGCGTGTCTCGAACGGAACGCCGAGCTGCTCCAGGGTCGTCGCGGCGTGGGACATCGTCTCCCAGTCCGACTGCGACCCCATGATGACGCCGATTACCGGAGTTGAAACTGGCACTGTGCGACTGGACCGAAGCTCTTGCGATGATGGACAGTCGGTCCCGCGGAGTTGAGAGCCGACAAATGCGCGCTGGTGCTGTAGCCAACGTTACGCTCCCAAAGATACGCTGGATATCGGCGCGCGAGGGAGACCATCAATCTGTCGCGGGTGACCTTGGCGACGATCGATGCGCACGCGATGCTGTAGCAGGTCGCGTCTCCACCCACGATCGCTCGATGCTCCACCTCGAGCGCGCGAATGGGATTGCCGTCGATCAGCACATGATTCGGGACGACGCGCAGCTTGCCGATCGCGCGCCGGATCGCGAGCGTGCTCGCATGGTAGATGTTGAGCCGATCGATCTCGTGAACCGACGCAGCGCCGAGGCCAACGCAAATCGCGCGGGCGAGAATCTTCACCGCCAGCTCGCGCCGCTCGGTGGCACCCACCGTCTTGGAGTCGGCGACTCCATTGATGGTGGCGGCGTCGGGGTCCATGACGACGGCACATGCGACAACGGGGCCCGCAAGGGGGCCCCGTCCGACTTCGTCGACTCCAGCCAGAAGGAGCCCACCGGCGGAGCGCAGTTCACGCTCCACAGGGCCCCACCGCATCAGGCGTTGGCGGCC
>Ga0134128_10002308_pt1 | contig 23729 bp, 21 predicted proteins | sample KB31754_FD_96462 | JGI IMG/M metagenome (GOLD analysis project Ga0134128, IMG submission 96462) | Terrestrial soil microbial communities with excess Nitrogen fertilizer from Kellogg Biological Station, Michigan, USA - KB3-175-4 | ecosystem: Environmental > Terrestrial > Soil > Unclassified ... | reverse complement strand
CGCCCCAGCCGGGGGAGGGGAAAGCACACGAACTCCTCGTGCTGTCGGTCAATGAGTACTGCCCGCAGTTGGCCTATCGGCTCTCCGACCCGCCCGCCTGAGTAGCCACCACCACGCCGAAGGATTCGCGATGACCAACCATATCGCCTCCCGCTCCGCTGTTGTCAGACATTGGGCCGCAACGCTTTTCGCCGGATTGCTGGTCTCTGTGGCGGTCCCGTGTCCACCGCGCGCCGCCGCCGACCCAAATACATCGGTCGATTCAGACGGCGACGGCCTCAGCGATCAGTTCGAGCGTGACGTGTCGAAAACCGATCCGTTCAATAAGGATTCCGACGGTGACGGGCTGGACGACGGGTACGAAGTCCTCGTCCTCAAGTCGAACCCGAATTCGGAGAACTCCGACCGCGACAGCCTGACGGATTACGACGAGGTACACAAATACCACACCGACCCGGCTAAAGCTGACACCGACGGCGACGGACTCCGCGACGACATCGAAGTTCTTCCCTGGTTCGAGAACACCAACCCGCTCGACCCAGACACCGATCACGACGGCCTGTCGGACGGCGACGAAGTCCAAATTTATGGCACCGACCCGAAAAACCCTGACACCGACGGGGATGGGGTGTCGGACGGCCAGGAAGTCAACGTCGACAAGACGGACCCCCTAGTGCCCGGCGCAAAGGCTCTTTTACCTCATTGAGCGCTACCTGAACTCCAGCCTGGTTGCTGGCGCGCGCTGATGACCACCAGCACTACCGCGACAGTCAATCGAGGCGCTTCATGTAGGGGCTGAAGCGCACCACGTCGACCATGAGCAGGGTATCGGTGGCCAGAACGCCGTCAATCGTCTGAATTTGGCTCGAGATCAGCTCGATGAGCTGCTGCGGGTCCGTTGCGACCACCGCAAGGCTCAGGTCAGCGCAGCCGACGCAGACCGCGGTGAAGACTGACTCTTCTAGCGCGTTGAGTTGCTTTTGGATTTCGCTGAGTCGGGCACGGTCAGCCCGTAAGGACACACAGGCGATAACGCCGGCCAAACCCAAGGCGACCGGCTCGACCATGGCGACTACGCGGATGAGCCCGGCTTGAGTCATTCGCGCCTGCCGCGTCCGGATGGTGCCTTCCGAGACGTTGTGTGTACGGGCTATTTTGCGGCTGGATTGTCGCCCGTCGTCTACCAAAGCCTGCAGGATGGCGACATCGAGGTCGTCGAGATCGACTTTCGGTGCGGGGAGTCGAATCGTCGGCGCTTCCTTGGCCAAGAAGAGGCGACGGCCGTTAGGGGTGACAGATGTATCGGTCGCCAGGTCGATGCTCATCTCGGAGATGCCGTTGATAGCGGGAAGATCCGCACTGGTCAGCTGACGCAACTCTGCGCGGTCTTTCACAAGGAAGTAGGCCAGAATGTCGTGGGTTCCCAGACAGACGGTCGCGGCTTCGCACTGCTCGAGCCGACTCACTTCGAGGGCAACCTCGCGCGGTGAGCGGGCCCGCGTTTTGATCCGCGCGATGACAAACCAGTCGAAGCCTGCAGCTTCCCAGTCGATCAGCGCTGTAAAAATGATGGCGCCACTAGTAGCGAGCTTGCGGAGCCTGATGCTGACCGCGGACTCGCTGATCCCGAGATGGTTGGCCAGCACCCGGTTGGTCATTTTGCCGTCTTGCAGCAGATATTGAATCAACACCCGATCGGTGTCATCGAGGTTGGCGGTGGGTAAGGCGGCATCGTCGTGGGGAAAGAGCTTGAGCCCCGCCGACGCACCTTGAATGGGCGGGGGCTGTAAACGCGCCTGGTCGCCTCCGGGACTCGCCTTGGTCATTCCGGAATCCGCACCGATGGAAAATCCATCGAAATAGCTTAACTGCACTACGCGCTGTAGGTGACGCCACTTACGCCACAAATGACTGTGTCCCAGTGGGCGCTTGGGCGTCGGGCGGGCACGAAGTGCGGGGAACATCGCCGCGATCACACGTCAGTAGCCGCGCGGGTGTTCGAGAAAGTCACTCCAGGGTCTCACATCAAAGTCCGCAGATTTAGCTCCAACTGGGCTCAGTGATCATAAATGCGTCGTGTTCTCCACGATTCATCGCGGATAATTGACACTCTCTTCACTACCCGCTTAGAGTGAGGGCGTCACTTGCTTACCCACGAGGAGGTACGTCGATGGTCACGGCGGTTCCCGACGACATTCGGCTATTTGGTCCGCTCAAGCCCATGCGCTTCGAAGCACACATTGAAGACTGCGTTGTCAGCGAGGGGCAGATACCGAGCGATTTACACGGTGGGTTTTACCGGATCGGCCCCACCTGGAAACGCCCCACGGTTCAGGGGTTCAACGGATTCGCCGCAACTGACGCGATGGTGCAAGGCCTGGTGTTCCGCGACGGTAAGGCGGATTTCACCAACAAATGGGTGAGGACCCCCAAATATCTGCTCGAGGAAAAGCACGGCACGGCGGTGTTCGAATGGACCGACGGTGTCTACGCCGACTGGCGGGGCTACGGAATGGGCAACGTCATCCAGAATGAGCACACCCGCGGGGTGCCCAGCGGCAGCCCGATCGTTAACGTCTTCCCGTTCGGCGCCGAGATCCTCGGCTCGGGCGAGCAGGGGATCCCGCCGATCGCGATCGACCCGATCACCCTTGAGACCCGAGGCATCGTGCCCTGGTCGGAGAAGCTGTCGCCGGGCATGACCCCGCCGGCGTGCTACGGCGACAACGCATTTACCGCCCACCCCAAGTGGGATGCGGCGACCGGCATCTTGTACGGCTGGGCCTACCGGGACACTGAACCGTACGTGACGCTGCACTGGGTCCACCCTGACGGCCATGTCGAGTCCCGCGACATCGACGACGCTCCCTACGCCCAGAACGCCCACGACATGTGGCTCACGGAAAACTACGTCGTTTTACCGTTCCAGCCGTTCATCGTCGGCCAAGACCGTATCGACCGGGGCCTGTCGGTCTTCGGGTGGGATCCGAGCCTGCCAACCAAGTTGGCGCTCATCCCGCGCAATGACATTAACGCGCCGATCAAATGGATCACCGCGGACTTCAACGAGGAATACATCATGCACACCATGTCGGCGAACCACGTCGGCGACACGTTGATTTTGGATGGGCCCATCTTCGACCGACCCCCATTCCCGTTCGAGGATCAGGTCGAATTCGGTGTCGATTTCGTGCCTTTCGGCTCCGGCGTCACTGGGCGCTGGACCATCGACCTGACCACCGGCAAGCTCACGAGCGAGCGGCTCGATGACCGCGCCGTCGAATTCCCCAAAGTCGACGAACGCTTCTACGGCAAGAATTACGACTGGGGTTTCATGGCAGCCGGGGACAGCCTGTGGTCGCTGGACACCGTCCTTCGGCGCAACGTGCGTACCGGAGCCGAGGAAGCATTCACGATCGACACCGAAGAGCAATCGGCTGTGCTGTTCGAGCCGACGTTCGCTCCCCGGTCCAAAGATGCCCCCGAAGGCGACGGTTACCTCATCGTACCGATTTCACATTTCATGGAAAACACTTCGGAGTACCAGATTTTCGACACCGAGGACTTCGCCAGCGGTCCGGTTGCGAGCATCGAGCTGCCGTTCCAGATCGGCTGGACGCCGCACGGGCACTACATGAACTTCGACCACTGATCCCGACAAACGTCTGAGGAGGGGCACACCGTTGACCTACTTTACGTCGAGCGAGCAGCTTTATGACGTGTTCACCGGCTTTATGAAAGACATTGCGGCCGACCCGCAACTCGGTCCCAAGTTCGTCAACTCCAAGACGGCCTTTCGCATTAACTACACCGAGCCAGAAGCATCGATCCTCGTGGACTGCACCCACGACCCGATCCAAATCGTCGAGGGCCCAAGCGATGTCAAACCCGATGTCGAGTTGACGATGAAAGCCGACAACGGACACCTGTTCTGGATGGGCAAGCTCAAGATCACCACGGCGATCACCAGACGCAAAGTGAAGGTGGCCGGGCAAGTGACGAAGATGATGAACCTGCTGCCCGCGCTTGACCCGGCGTTCGCCAGATACCGCAGCTATCTCAGCGAGAAGGGCTACGACGACCTGCTGGCAGAGTTGTGAACACACGACGCACACGAATTGCGCTCGCCGGCTACGGTTTTGGTGGCATGGCCGCCACGGAGTGGCAGCATGTCAGCGGATAAAGGTGTACCGGCACCCCCACCTCTGACTGCAGATATCGACACACGCATTCTGCTCGGTCTTTTCGTGGTGATCGTCGCGGCGGCGTTGGCCGTTGCAGTGCGGGCGACGATCCGATACCGAGATCCGCTACCGCTGGTTCTGTGCGGCGTCGCGCTGCTGGCTGCGTTCAACGAGCCGATCTACGACATCCTGGGCAAGATCGTATACGCCGAAGACAACCCGATGGCGTTTCATGCCTTCGGGCGATCCGTTCCGTGGTTCTTGGTGATCGGCTATCTGCCGTGGGTGGGGCTTGCGCCTTACCTGGTGTACCGCGCGATGGAGTCAGGAGTCTCCCGAACGCGTCTGCACATGGTGGCAGCCGGCCTGTTCGTGTCAGTGATGTGCGTGGAGATCATCGGCAACACCCTTCACGTATGGACCTACTACGGCGAGCCACCAATGAAGTACTTGGGAGTGGCGCCGCAAGCCGTGACGTACCCGATGGTCGGAGGGTTCCTCTTGTACGCGTTGGCGGGCCACCACGCGGGATGGCGGCGCGTTGCAGTGGGCGCGGCGATCACCGCGATGATTCTGCCGATCGGCTATGCGGCGACCTCGTGGCCGGTGTATTTCGCGTTGTACTCCGACCTGCCCCCCGTGGTCGATTGGATCGCATCGGCGACAGCCTTGGGCTTCGCGGCTGCAATGGCGGCGGGTGCAACCTATCTCGCGCAGCAATGGAGAGAGAACCGCGTGGGTCGGCCTCCGGTCGCCGACCTCGAATCTGCCCGCGTTCGATAAATGCATGCCGGACCCAGCTATGTGACGTGCGGGCCGACTGACACGCGCCCGCGCGACCGCAAGCGTGGGTTCGGCCATCGCCCCGTCGAGTGTGCGCTGCCAATACTGCTGTTCAATACGCAAACTGTTGACTCATAGTGGATATCTAAATACTATGCGTTGATTGGGCCGCGTTCTCTGCCGCAGTATTCCGCGATGGTGTGAAAGCGGTGCACGCGCCCAGGACGATCGTTCTCGATTCGTCCAGCCTTGCGCCAGACGGGTAGATGGCAGTTGGCATGAGCTGAAAACTGATGATGCAGAAAGGGTTTCGGGCGTGAAGATTGCAGCGGTCAAGACCAGCAATCCGAGCAGTGTGAAGCTAGCCGGCGACGACGTTGGACAGTCCGGTGTCGACACCGCGACAGAGTTCGCGCTCGGGCCGGGATCGGTGACCTGGAAGGTAATGGCGGATCCGGCGGTGTTCATCGTCGGGCTACTTCGCGAGGCGATGCTGCTGACGCTGCACCCTGCGTTCGCGGCGGCGGCGGTTGACCACGACAGCTTCGGCGACGATCCGATTGGGCGGTTTCAGCACGTCGCCTGGTACACCTACGCGGCCACATACGGCTCGCCCAAGGAGGTCGAGCATGTCAGCGAGATCGTGCGGCGCCGCCATTCGACGATCTTCGGTATGGAGCCTCTCACGCAGATTCCGTACCGAGCGGATGCCGAGTATGAACTCACTCACCCAGGCGATGCTCTCAGCGTCGTTCTTGGTCGCCTACGAGATGCTCAACGGCGAACTGACGAGCGTGCAGCGCGACCAGTTCTGCATGGAGCAGAAGGTGCCTGCCGCCCTGCTCGGCACCCATCCCGACCACCTGCCCTCTACCTACGGCGAGTTGGTCGACTTCATTGCGCACGCTCGTAATCGATTCGCCACCGGTCTGCAGGCGCGGGAGACCCTGTCCCCTTTCGCGACCGGTGAGTATCCACGCGGCACCGTGATCGGCGATCTGCACTCTGTGCTTCGCAAGCCCGCCATGTTCGCGCTGCGCACGTTCTCCGACATGGCGATGCTCCTGATGTCTTGGGAGGAACGCGAATTGATCTCGATCAACCGTCGTCCCAAGCTCGGCTCAAAGCGTGCGACGCGTGCGGCATTCGGTCTGTTCTCGCATTGGTTCCGCGGGGACCAGGGGCAGGCCGTGTTCGCGAAATTCCTTGGCGAGCACTTCGCTCCGATCTACCAGAAGGGCATCACGGCGGACACCGCACCCGGCGGACGGACCCGCGTGGCCCAGTTCCAGGTTCCCGATGCCGCACCCTGCCTCGTGCGTGAGGACTACCTCAGGACCAATTGGCCCGGTTCGACAGCCGAGTACATCCTCGGCGCGGAGGGTCGGCAGTCCACCGACTCGAGTCCGTCGGCGGCGCCGGCGGCGCCCGCCATCCTGCGGACCACTGCGGTGTCTTCCTGACTTCATTTGCATAGCCGGCGGACTACGCCTCCGCGGGTCCGTGGATCTGCGGCGGTGGCCGCAATGCGGGGTCACTTCAACGAAAGCAGGTACACGTGGACATCCAATCGACAGTGAATCGGCTGTCCGGAAAGCGCGCGATCAAGCAGACGTCGGCGGCGATCGTCGGGTGCGGCTTCGGGGGCTTGGCGGCGGCGATCGAGCTCAAGCGCGCGGGATTCGAGGACATCACAATCTTCGAGCGGGCATCCTCGGTTGGCGGCGTCTGGCGGGATAACACCTATCCCGGCGCGGCGTGCGACGTTCCGTCTCCGATCTACTCGTACTCGTATGCGTTGAAGCCGGACTGGTCGGCACTCTTCGGCGGACAGGCTGAGATCCAGCACTATCTGGCCGAGGTCGCCGTCGAGTTCGGCATCGAGCCATTGATCCGGTTCAACTCCGAGGTTGCGTCCGCGGACTTCGACGACGCGTCGGGAAAGTGGACGGTCACCACCCTGGACGGCGCCGCTACCACCGCCGATCTATTGATCCTCGCCACCGGGCAGCTCAGCCGTCCGAAGATCGCGAATGTACCCGGTCTCGAAACATTTCACGGCCCGTCATTTCACTCGGCGCAGTGGAATCACGACGTCGATCTCACAGACAAGAAGGTCGTGGTGGTCGGTAGTGGGGCGAGCGCCATTCAGGTAGTGCCCGCCATCGCCGACCGTGTGAAAGACCTGACGGTAGTGCAACGTTCGCCCAACTGGGTGATGTGGAAGAGCCGTCGGGTGCCGGGTGCGTTTCAAACCGCGCTCATGCGACGGTTCGGCTGGCTGCGGACGCTGCAGCACATCGCACTGTTCCTCGCCTACGAAATGCGCTACCCACTGGTCACGCGGGCTGCCGAGCCGGTTCGCAGGCTGTCGCAGTGGCTGTTGATATGGCGCCTCAAGCGCCACGTCAAGGACCCCGACGAGGTGAAAGCTGCCATCCCCGATTACCGGTTGCTCTGCAATCGGCTGCTCCTGTCCAACGACTGGTATCCGACTATCGGCCGAGACAACGTGCACCTCATCGGTTCCGCTGTGGACCGCGTCGACGAGACAGGCGTGGTGACCGCTGACGGACGGCACATCGACGCCGACGTGATCGTGTGGTGCACGGGCTTCAAGGCCAGCGAGTTCCTGTCGCCGATTACGATCACGGGCCGCGACGGAATCGACTTGCATCAGCAGTGGCAGCGCGGGCCGGCGGCCTACCTGGGGATAACGGTGCCGAACTTCCCGAACATGTTCATGCTCTTCGGTCCCAATACCAACAGCATCACCAACACCATCGTGTTCCTGCTCGAGCGGCAGGCGTGCTACATCCGGCAGGCCGCCGAGTACAAGACTGCCAAGGGCCTGGCGTGGGTCGACGTGAGCCACAAGACCTATCAGACGTTCCAGGGCTGGCTGGACCAGAAACTCGACCGCACCGTCTTCACCGACAACTGCCCCGGCTGGTATACCAACGACCAGGGCAAGGTGACGGCCATGTGGCCGGCCTCGCATCTGGCCTACGCCAAGGCAACTCGTCGTTTCAAGCCGCAAGAGTTCGATGTACGCGCCAAGGTTCAGGCGGCGGCATCGAACAATGGTGGCGCAACCGTCGGCGGTCCGGTGACCGAGGCCAACCTCTCGTGACGGCGGGCTTCGACGACCGGCCCGCGACGATGTGCGAGGCGTTCACGCGCACCGTTGACCGAACGCCGGACCAGGTGGCGCTGCGCGGAGCCGATGCACAGATCGCGTACACCTACAAGCAGTACCGGGACGCGGCAGCCGATGTGGCTGCCGCGCTGCACTCGTGCGGAGTGCGCGGCGGCGATGTCGTGGCGTTGATGTTTGAGAACCGGCCCGAGTTCCATGTTCTCGACGCCGCGGTCATGCATCTCGGAGCGATCAGTTGCTCGATCTACAACACGTCGCCCCGCGCGGACATCGCCCACATCATCAACTCGTCCGGTGCGCGAATTGCACTGTGTGAGGAGCAGTTTGCTGCCAGGCTGCACGAGGCAGATCCGGGTTTGACGGTGGTCTGTACCGATCCGGAGGTGCCTGATACGCGCTACCTCGGCGATCTGCACCGCGCAATGGACTTCGACTTCGACGAGCGCTGGCGTTCCGTCGAACCCGATGACGTCCTGACGCTGATCTACACGTCAGGCACCACCGGCAAGCCGAAACCTGTTGAGCTGACGCACGGTTCGATGGTGGCCGAGATATACCTCGCCGCAGAGGTCTTGGAATTTCGGGTTGGTGACAAGGTTCCATCGGCGCTGCCCATGGCCCACGCAGCGCAACGCTGGGGTACGCACTACAACGCCATGGCCTTCGGGCTGGACGTCCACTGCATCGCCGATCTGTCGACGTTGGCGGCGAACTTGGTGGCGATACAGCCGGACATCTGGGGGACGGTGCCGCGCATCCTGGAGAAGATGGTCGGGGCGGTCCGCGCCAAGTTCGAGTCGGAGCACGATTCTCAGAAACGCGCCGCGATCGCCCACGCGATCGACGTCGGGCAGCGTTTCGCTGAAGCTCGGGCCGAGACCGGGCCCGGCAGGCAGCCGCCCGCGGAGTTGGTGGCCCAGCGCGAAACCGTCGAGCCGATTCTGGCCGATATTCGCGCGGCGATGGGATTGGGCCGGCTGCGCTGGCTGATGGTCGGTGCGGCCGCGACCGCTCCGCACATCCACGCCTTCCTCGCAGGACTTGGACTCGAGGTCATCGAGGTGTGGGGGATGTCGGAATTGACTTCGGCTGCGACAATCAACCCCACCGGTCGGCAGCGACCCGGAACGGTCGGCAGAGCACTCCGCAACGTCGAGATCACCCTCGCCGACGACGGCGAGATCCTGGTGCGCGGACCCATCCTTATGCGGAGCTATCGCGGTGAACCGGATGCGACAAGGGCCGCCTTCACCACCGACGGTCGTTTGCGCACAGGTGATCTCGGCGCCATTGACGCCGACGGATATCTCTCCATCACCGGCCGCAAGAAGGAGATCATCGTCAACGCGGCGGGCAAGAACATCTCGCCGGCGAAAGTCGAAGCGGCGGTCAAGGCCGAGAGCTCGCTGATCGGGGCGGTGATGGCGATCGGAGACGCTCGTCCGTTCTTGACCGCTCTGGTCGTCCTCGATCCCGACACACTCGCGCAGTACGCCGCGCAGCAAGGACTGGACGCATCCAACATCGATGCACTGGTCTCGTCAGCGGAGATCGAGAGCGCAGTATCCGAGGCGATCGCGCGCGCCAACACCGAGCTGGCCAGGGTCGAACAGATCAAGAAACACGTTGTCTTGAAACAGTTCTGGCTGCCGGACAGTGACGAACTGACCCCGACGCTCAAGCTGAAACGACGGATCATCGTTGACAAGTACAGCGCGGAGATCGAGTCTATGTACGCCTCGGTGGAGGCGGTCCCGTGAGCGTCTCGCTCAGCAAGCCGAGCGTCGTGGCGCGGGTCGAATCGCGTGCTGTCACCACCGGTGAGGTCATTGACACGTTCGAGGCAATGGATGGTGTCGCGTCGTTCAGTCATTACCTAGGCACCGTTAACGTTGCCGATCGGTCGACGGTGGTGTCCAGATCGACTGGCGTGTGGAGTTCACCGCGCGCCGTCCCGCGCTCACACCGGTAGTCAGAACAGTGTTGATGAAGACGATCTCGGACCTGCTCGCACGTTTAGTCGTGGTCGCGCAGCGGGAGGCGCAGGCGGTCCGAGCCGGTTCGTAGAGCTGCGTCCGACCGCTGAATCAGATTGGAATCGAAGATGACTGACATGACGGTGGCCGGCGCTTCGGCCGACGTCCACGGAGCCTTGCATGGGCGGATCGCGCTCGTAACCGGAGGCTCACGTGGAACGGGTGCCGGCGTAGCGCGCGAACTCGCTGCGGCAGGTGTCAGGGTCGCGGTGACTTACATGAGCTCGCCCGATGCCGCGTCAGAGGTTGTCGCAGACATCGAAGCTGCTGGGGGAGAGGCGATGTCGGTGTACGCATCGGCCGCCGACGACGCGTCCTGGCAGAGCGCGGTAGAGGCGATCACAGCGACATTCGGCGATGTCGACTTGCTGGTCAGCAACGCGGGGGTGGCAAGTCGCGGCAGAAGCGTCGCAGACAGCGATCCGGCGGAGTTCGAGCAATTGCTTGCCGTGCACGCGCTGGGACCGCTCTCGCTGATCCGTAAGCTCCTGCCCGGAATGCGTGCCAAGAAGCGTGCCGACATTGTCGTGGTGTCGAGCTCGATCATCGAGGCGTGCCCCGCCAACACGGCGCCCTACGCGATGGCCAAGGCCGCGATGGAAACCGGATGTCGGGTGTTGGCACGCGAGGAGCGTGACAATGGAATTCGCGTAAACATCATCGCGCCTGGACTGATCGATACCGATATGGGAGCGAAGTTGGTGCGCGCAACGACGGCTGGCGGCACCATCGCCGAAACCGAGCAGCACTCGCCGTTTGGCCGCATCTGCAAGCCCGGCGACATTGCAAAACTCGTGATCTTCCTGTCTGGACCCGGAGGCGAGTACATCACCGGACAGCGCTTCATCGTCGACGGCGGGGGAGTCGCGCCAGCGATGTTTTGATCAATCAGCCTGCCCTGCAACCATATCCGAGCCTCCACCGCCATCGTCGCATAACGGCCATCCGCCAATCCGCGTTTCGGGAGCCGGCAAACTAAACGCATTGACAAAATTCATACCCGTAGTAGGTCTAGTTTGCGTAGTATCAGTTCATGTGCTCGGCGCAGTCCATTGTTCCCGCGACTGTCGATGCGCCACAGTTCGACGTCGTCATCATCGGCGCCGGCATCGCGGGCCTCGGTACCGCAGTCATGCTCAAAGAGCATGGGTACACCGACTTCGTCGTGCTTGAACGCGCAGCTGATATCGGTGGTGTGTGGCGGGATAATCAGTACCCCGGCGTGGCTGTCGATATTCCCTCGCACGCCTATCAATTCAGCTACTTCCTACGGCCGGACTGGTCGCGGATGTATCCCCTCGGTGCCGAGGTGAAGGCCTACCTGGATGACTTCGTGCAGCACTTCAGATTGCGACCCCATCTGCGGCTCAACAGCGCGGTCACCCGCCGTGACTGGGACGAGGAAACGCACTGCTGGCGTCTGACGGTGGGCGACCGTGTGATCACGACCCGCTGGGTGATCAGCGCTGTCGGCAATTTCCTGATGCCGCGCTCGCCGACAATAGCGGGACTCGCGGACTTCGCTGGAACGGTCCTGTATTCCCAACGCTGGGACCCCACGTGCGATTTAACCGGTCAGCGGGTCGCGATCGTGGGGACAGGCGCGTCCGCCGTGCAGATCGTGCCCGCCATCGCTGAGCGCGTGGCACATCTCGACGTGTACCAGCGCACACCCATCTGGATCGTCCCGAAGCTCGACCCGCCGATTCCGGCGACGCTGCAACGCGTGTTCCGTCGCTTTCCCTCCGCCCAACACGCGCTCGGGCGGACGTTGCGTGCAGCAATGGAATGGCTGTTGATCGGCGGAGTCCTCAACTATGAGCGCGCCGCTACACGACGAACCGTGCACGCGCTGACGTGGCTGCTACGTGAGGTGTTCTACCGCCGCTGCGTCAGAGATCGCAGCCTCCGTCAACGACTCACGCCAACTTACGGTTTCGGCTGTAAGCGCCCATCGCTGTCGAGCACCTACCTGCGGGCGTTCAACGAGCCGCACGTCGAACTCGTGTGTGATCCCATCGACCGCGTCACGGCCGCCGGTGTGCAGACCGTGGACGGTATCGACCGGCCCGTCGATGTGCTGGTGCTGGCAACCGGATTTCACATGGCCCACGAACCCGAGCCTTATCGCGCCAATCCCGTGGTGGGCAGCGATGGCTTCGATCTCGCGGAATGCTTTGCGCGCCAGCGCTCTCGCTCCTACGAAGGTGTGTCGATCCCGGGTCTGCCCAACCATCTGTTCGTCTACGGCCCCTACGGTGGGACGGGGGGCACGTACCACGATGTGGTCGAGATGGCCGGCAGACATATCGTCCGGGTGCTCGATGAGGCGCACCGCCGTAACGCCACCCGTGTTGAAGTGTCGGAAGCTGCCGCCGATCGCTGGACGGCGACCATGCGTGAGCGCGCGTCGCGCACTCTGTTCACTCACAACGGCTGCCAGACCGCGAATTCCTATTACTTCGACCGTAACGGCGATCTGACCTTCCTGCGCCTCGAGGGATTCGCCGACGCACTCGCCGCTCAAGACACGTTCCCGCTCGACGACTACGAGTTCAGCAGTCGAGTGCCAGCGACCTTGGCGCACAGATGATGTCGGACGCAGGCCGCGACCAGCCGACGCTGGCTGAGCTCCGTCGACCTTGCGCGGGGCGCGGCGACATCGTTGACCGATCCGACGGGACTCGGTTGCGGGTCATCTCTGCCGGTACCGGGCCGCAGGTCGTGCTGGTCCACGGCTTCGGGGTATCGGCCGACGAGTGGAACCTGGTGCAACCCTCCCTTGTCGCGGACCACTGGGCGGTGCTCGCCTATGACCAACGAGGCCATGGACGGTCCACCCTTGGATCAGACGGGCTGACGGCCGCCGCGCTATGGCGCGACTTCGCCGCGATCCTGGCGTCTCACGACGTATCCGAGGCGATCATCGTCTGCCACTCGATGGGCAATTTCGTCGGCCTGGGAGCGATGGGATTTTGGCCAGAACTTCAGCGCCGCGTCCGCGGAATCGTATGCGTCTCACCGGTCACCGGACATGCCACCCGTGGTGCGCCGGCAGCCCGACTCCAGATTCCCTTGGTACGCACCGGAGTGGCACAGCGGGTGGCCGCCGTACCGCCGGTAGGCCGGCTGCTCGCCCGCGCCAATCTTGGCCCCCGCGTGAGTGATTCGGTCGTGGACGCAACCCGCCTGGTGCTCTGCGAGATCCCGCGCCACCTGGCGCCGCTGGCGGCCATGCTTGCTCGAGAGTCGATCACCTCGGCCCTGCCCGCCATCGATGTCCCGGTCACCGTCCTGAGCGGAGACGCCGATCGCCTCACCCCACGTTGGCACGCCGACACGATCGTCGAGCGCACTGCCTCCGCCCGATTGGTGCCGATCCCCGGTGTCGGGCACATGGTCAACTGGGAGAGCCCCGACGCCATTATTGCTGCGGTGCAAGAGTTTCGGCGATGAGAACCCGCCTGATGGCGTGGGCCCGCGCCTCCTCAACGATCAGGAGAATTCCATGCAAGGATTTCGCGGTAAAGTCGCGGCCACCACCGGCGCGGGTTCCGGGATCGGGCGGGCCCTGGCGATGCTACTGGCCGACGCCAGGCGATAGCCAGCAGTCAGCCGCGAACGGGTTGGCTGAGGAATTCCCTGTTTGGCGGCTGAGCCGGGTCGCCGAGACCGACCCCTATCTTGGCGAGCAACACTTCACGCAAGGTCACCTGCCGGTCGAGGTCGATGCCTGCGCGATGCTGTGCCCGCCCGATTTCGGCGATGAGCAGCCACACTAGGAGCGCGGTCAGCGCCACGGTCAGTGTGCCGCCCAGATAGACGAGAGCCGTGGAGCCGTTGCCGTTCAGCTGAGCGTTGAAGTTGCTGTTCAGGCTGGTGAAGGTGGGCCAACCTAGCCCACCGTTGAGCCCGGCGTACAAGGCGGGAAGCACGGGAATGACGATCAGCTGACCCCACCCGACCAGGCGGTGGCGCAGCAGGAACAACACCAGGCCGGCGGTCAGTTGCATCGAGGCATCGATGGTGTACCACCAGGCGGGGGCGCCGAAGAACAGGAACGGTTGCTGGCCGTAGTACCTGTACAGGCCGAATTGGGCTCCGGTGATCTGCAAGGCCGCGTCGAATATCCACGACAGCCCGTAGGCATAGGCGAAGAACTTGGGGCCTTTGCCCAACAGGATGGCGCGGTAGATCACGTAGGCCTGCAAACCGAAGAAAAAGGAGTACCCCAGCACAACATAGAGCGGGATGTGGCGGGCGAATAGATTCACCGTGACCGCGACGTTGTCCGTCGCGAACCACAGCAAACCTAGGTAGTCGAGGTACGGCTCGAGCAGCCCCATGCACAGACCACCCACGAGGAAGACAAGCCCGAGCTTGTCGCCCCGCAGGGCCAGGCGCGTCACCCAGATGAATGCCAGCGCCCAGAAGGCTACGCAGATCACGGTGAAGGCCATGCTCCACGCGTGCGGCGCGGACAGGTCGGCCGGCGGGACGGGATATGCCGGCGGGGCCTGGCTGAGCAACGTCTGCATCATCAGTTTCCTCGCTTGTCGTGTCGAGACGTGGTCAGTAACGAATCGGCGCGGTAGTAGTGCGGCACGCGTCGCCCCACTGACTGTGAGACAGGCATATCGCGCAATTCCCTCTCGATGTATCTCACACATGCGTACTCTTTTGCAATAGATGCTCTGCATTCTTAAGTTCGCGATGATCACCGTAGTGCGGGACCACGAGTGTTCCACGAGCCCGTTCGACGCACAACGATGAGGAGGTGGCGGTGTGGTGGCCCATGATGTCAACGCCGACGAGGCGCGCCAGCTGGCTTCCGGCTCCCCGCGGGGTGCGAGTCCTCTGCCGGCTTCGGCGTTGTCCGCGGTTGTTGTGCTTCTGGCCGGGTGCGCCGTCCTGGTGTTCGCCTATCAGGCGGTTGCCTGGGTGGGCTATCTCGGTGACGGTCCACGGATCGGCGTCAACCTCGACAACCGCGACTTCCAGTGGTGGTCGGCCAGGGTGGTCGAATCGATCGTGGTTCTGTCGGTCGTGGGCTGGGCGATCTATGTCGTCCGGGAACGGCGGCGTACCGGCAGGCTGGGCACTGACGGACTGCTGATGCTGGGAATGCTCGCCGCGTCGTTCTGGGATCCGATCTACAACTGGCTGGTGCCGGCCTGGCAGTACTCGACCAATCTGGTCACCCTCAACGATTGGTTCGCGCACGCGCCGGGCATCGTCAACCCTGATGCGGGAACCATGCAGTGGTCAGTGGTCATGGTGCTGGTCGGATATCCGTTGTGGGGAGTCGGATTTGGCGCAGTGATCGATATGGCGATGCGCAAGATTGCCGCCGGAGTTCCCGCCGCATCGCGGATAGTGGTTGCTGGAGCTGGGTTTATCGTCGCTGTGGCTCTGACGGCCTTAGCGTTCACGCTGTTCAAGGCGCTGGGATTGATGCGCGCACCCGGCTTCGATCTCGGTATGCCCGGACACGAAATCATTCCGATGGCGCTCTCGGGAGGCGGCGTGTTCTGGGGAATCGGTCTGGTCCGTCACTACCGCGACGGTGCCGGCCGCTCTCTCGTCGAATGTTCGAACTCGGGCGCGGTGAGGTTCCTGACCGCCGCCGGTCTGTGTCAGCTGATCGTGGTGATCGGGTGGGGCTTTCTGACCGTTCCGCTGAGTCTGCATTCAGTGCCCTATCCGAGCGACATTCCCAGCCATCTGATTCAGCACTATTGCGACCTGCCCGGAACATCCGCGGGCTCGGCCTACGGTCCGTGCCCGGGCACTCCCGGCTTCAAAATGCCGATCGCCGGTGTGAGCTGACCAGCGCGCGCCTCTGAGCTGCAGTGAGCAGTCGGATTCGACAGGCAGCCCACGCGAGGGGGGCTCTGGCAAGGGGCAAGCTAGCGGTTGACCACGTTCGTTCATGCGAAAGCCCCTGAAACCGTTGAATTCCAGGGACTTTCGCGCGTGGTGATTTAGGTCAGCGACGACGGCGGCAGGAAACGGTCGGGTCGCGGGCAGCCAGATCCTTGGCCCGCGCCACGAAGGCTTCGTTACCGATACCATGCGCACCCTCGTACCCGACGATGAACTGCGCGCTACCACCGGTGTACGGCGGGAAGCCGATGCCATGATCGAGCCGATGTTCGCGTCGGCGGTCGACGTAAGGACGCCTTCGTCCGGCGGATGCGGTCCGGTCGCTGTGATCTACAACGTGCGGGCGATGAGCTCTTTCATGACTTCGTTGGCGCCGGCGTAGATCTTCTGGATCCGCGCATCGGCGTACATGTGAGCAATGGGGTATTCCAGGCTGTAGCCATATCCGCCGAATAGCTGAAGGCATCGGTCGATGACCGTGCACTGCTGATCGGACAACCAGTACTTGGCCATCGCGGCCGTTGTTGCGTCGAGATCATCCTCGATGAGCCGTTGGATGCAGTCGTCGATGAACGTTCTGGACACGCGGGCGACGGTCGCGCACTCCGCGAGCTCGAAACGCGTGTTCTGCTGCTTGATCAGGGGCGCATTGAAGATCACGCGTTGCTTGGCGTAGTCCGTCGTGAGCTCCACAGCGCGCTCCATCGCCGCCACCGCCGAGATCCCCAGTATGACCCGCTCGGCGGCCAACTGCGTTTTCAGCTGCAAGAACCCGCTGTTGAGCTCACCCAGCACAGCGTCGTCGGGTACGTGGAAGTCTTCGAAGAAGAGCTCCGCGGTGTCCTGACCTTTCTGGCCGAGCTTCTTCAGTGCCGCGCCGCGAGAAAAGCCGGGACACGTTGCGCCGGCGGATTTTTCGGTGACGTCGACGATGAACAGGGATATGCCGGCGCCGCGGGCGTCGGGGTCGGTCTTGGCGGCGACGACGACGATATCGGCGTTGAGGCCGTTAGAGATGAAGCACTTGGTCCCGGTGATCGCGTAGCCGCCATCGACGCGGCATGCGCGGCTCGTCATGGCCTGCAGATCTGAACCAGCGCCCGGCTCGGTCATGGCGATCGCGCCGATCCATTCACCGGACGCCAGCCGTGGAAGATAGCGCTGCTTTTGCGCTTCGGAGCCGTAGGCCAAAATGTAGTGCGGCACGATCACCGAGTGCACGCCGAGGTGCAACGACGAGTCTCCTGCGCGCGTCTGTTCGGTGAGCAGCGCGGCTTCATGGGCGAAGGTGCCGCCGCCACCGCCGTAGTTCTCCGGGATCGACATGCACAGCAACCCGAGCTCGCCGGCACGACGATAGAGCTGGGGGTCGGGCCGCCCATCCTTGGCGGACTGTTCGGCAGCCGGGGTCACGTGGTGCGCGAAAAAATCTCGCGACAGTTCTGCCACGGCGACCACATCATCGGTCATCCATGCAGAAGTGGGGCGGGGGGTGCTCAACACAGTGGTCACGACAATCCTCTCCGGTCATCACGGCGCACCGCTGCCGAGCTGCCGCCATGAATTCCGGCGCGGCCAGGAAGATGTTCGCCGCTCTGTGTAATCCAGTCTAGGCCGTATAGACCTAATCGTATGCACAGTAGATCGGATAATCGATTACGCATAATTGACTCACGCGTGGAGTTCGGCTTAAAGTGACGCGCATCTCCCCACTGACAGGGCGGCGACTGTGATCGAGGCTCAAGCTGCATCGATCGCGCTCCGTTGGCTGCGTTGACGGGCGGATCACGACGAGAATCGAGGTCGATCATGGATAACCCCGACCAGAGGCACTACGACGTGATCGTGGTCGGTGGCGGCCACAACGGCCTCGTCGCGGCCTGCTATCTCGCCAAAGCCGGCTTGCAGGTTGTCGTGCTCGAGCAGCGCGACTGGTTGGGCGGTATGGCAAGTTCACGGGCGTTCGTCGTCGAAGCTCCCGAGCACATCTTGAGCCCCGGAGCGTGGGAGAACGTCTACTTTCGGGCCGCCGGGGTCGGACGCGAATTGGGGCTGGAGAACTTCGGGCATCGTGACCTCGAGGCGCACGGCTGGGCATGGCTGGGCGATGACGGTGAATCCGTGGTGCTTCAATCGAATCTGCGCAAGACCGTCGACGACATCGCCCGCTTCTCCAAGCGGGACGCCGAGGCCTACGCGGAGCTGACCGAGGCCGGCATCAAAATCCTGAAGATCCAAGACGCGTACGGATTGTCGCTGCCGAAACGACCGAGTCGCGCCACGCTTACCGCAGCGATCCGCGCCGTGGCCGGTGGCCGGCGAGTGCGTTCCCTGCTCGCATCCGCATTGACGTCGACGGCAGCCGACGGAATCGAGTCATTGTTCGAATCCGAGCCGGTCCGAGGGATTTTCGCCGGTACCGGGGCCATACTCGCCCCGCTGTCTGCGGACGGCAGCGCGATCGCGCTGCTGGCGCCCTCGATGATCCACCACCAGGGAGCCGCGCGGCCAGTCGGAGGCATGGGCGGTCTGGTGGCCGCGTTGGGGCGCTGCCTCAAGGCCCACGGCGGCACGGTGCGCTTGGCGAGCGAGGTGGCAAGCGTCCGGATGGGCACCCACGGCGGTGATGTGGAACTGTCTGATGGCACGACACTGCACGCGTCGCGCGCGGTGATCGCTGCGTGCCCGGTGCAGCGGGTTCCCGACCTCGTCGGCGATGCGTTACCCGCGGACATCGCCGCACGAATCCGGCGTGCCCCGGCCAACTCGACAGGCCTGGGAACCTTCACGATCAACGCCGCGCTGTCCGGCCGACTCGAGCTGCCGCACCACCAACCAAACCGCACCGACGGGTTAGACCTCCGCAAACCAGCCATCTACATGGGCACCCTCGAGGAAGTCGTGACCGCCGGAGAGCAATCCGCGCGCGGCGAAATCCCAGACCGGACAACATTTTGTCTGGGCATCCTGTCAGCGGTCGACGGCAGCCAAGCACCGGATGGCCAGGACGTCGTACAGCTTTACAGCCCGGCACCAGTGGAACCCGTTGGCGGATGGGACAAGTGGCGCGGCGAAGCGGAGCGCCGCCTCGAAGACAAAGTCGAGGAAGCCACCCCGGACTTCCGGCGCCTGCAGATCGGCACCTTCGTCGAGACAGCGCAAGACCTCGCGGCGCGCACTGGCGCGGAGAACGGCTGCATCTACCACATCGACAATCTGCCGACTCGCATCGGACCCATCCGGCCCGCGGCCGGTGCCGGTGGCTACCGCACAGCGGTCCACGGCCTGTACATCGGATCGGCGAGCTGTCACCCCGGCGGAGGAGTATCCGGCCTTCCCGGCAAGCACTGCGCGTCCGTTGTCCTTGCCGACCTGAACGAGGGCGGGCACGGCAGATGGACCCGAGCCCGAAGGGCGCTGGGAATGCGGTGACCTGACGGGTCCGTCGGCGCGAGCGGCGTCTGGTAGCGGTCGGCGCCTATCCGCGCATGCCGTGCGTTGCGCACAGCTCGACGGCGCGGTCAGCTAAACGATCCAGGTCCACGCGTAGGTGTGTTTGAGCGTGTCGACGCCGTCGAAAGTCTCAGTGCTGCGGACTCCTGGCGTCATCGCGATGTCATCGAGGATGCTGGTAATGAGCGAGGCTCGGTCGCCAGCTAGCAGCACGGCGATGAGGTCGAAACCGTCGAGTACGCGGGTGATTTGAGCGACGTCATCGCGTTTGGCCAAAGCTTTCGCGACGTCGTCAACTTTGCCGGGGGCGGCTTTGATACCGACGAAGGCGTGCGCACCCACACCCGATGCGACGATGTCGGACACTGCCTGGATACGAAAGACGCGGTCGGCGAGCATGCGCTTGATGCGCACGCGGATCGTGCCCTCGGAGACACCGAGATCGGCGGCGATCTGCCGGTTGCTGCGCCGGGCATTGAGTTGCAGTCGCTCGATAATGGCCAGATCCGTCTGATCGATAGTGTCGCTGGGTTGGGCCTCGGGCATGGTGCCCGGGTCGACGCCGAGCAGCGACCACTTCGAGTCGTACTTCAACACGTCGAGCGCCATGCTGCCGTGTATGGCGCTGACTCCCTTGACTTTTGCCAGCGAGCTGCCGAACAGCTCCGCGAGGTGGAGGTGATCGCGTCCGAGGACTGCAACGATGATGTCGTATCGGCCGGTGCAGATCGTGACACCGATCGCCTCGGGAAGTCGGGCGAGTTCAGCAGCAACGGAGAATGCCGAGCGGCCGGAGACGTTGATCATGGCGAACGCGAACTCGCGGTGGCCGAAGAGGCGCATATCGGTGATCGCCACAACACGCATCACGCCGGCGTCTTCGAGGCGCCGCAAGCGCGCCGCCACCGTCACTTCATTCACGTTGAGTTCAGCAGCCAACGCGCGGTTGCCGATTCGGCCGTCGCGCCGAAGATGCTCGATGAGGGCCCTATCGAGTTGATCCAGCTCGGGTCGAGCCGACATGGCAGAAAGCGCGGCGTCGAGTCGTTGGCGCGCCGGCCCCGCTTCTGCTTTAGCCACCCTGTTGTTCCCATCTGCTCGGGCACCAACGAGGTACCCTTGGCTCTGCTACCTTACGCAGCGCCTGGCCGATCGGTGTGTCTGACGGTTCAGATTCCAGCAACGTATAGGCGGAACGCGCGACCATGGGGGACCCCACGCCGCGCCGGAGGACCACCAGCCAGCGTCGCGACCGTCTGCTGCGCTGGAGCGGCGATTGCTTTCGCGAAACATGCTGTGACACAGCCCGTAGCAGCCACTCCCCCTTTTAAAAGGCCCGAGCCCTCCCCTGAGTGCGCACCCAGCGGAGCTGTTCCATGGCGATGTTGAGGCCTGGGTAAGGTCGATTACGACAATATGCGTTACAAGTATCTTGATTAGATACGCAAAAACTATCCAAGGGTCAGCCTTATCTGTCAGACTCGGTTGCGTACAGAGTCCGATGACTCCATTCCCGTCGGATCTGTCGCTGGATGCTCTTTGGCGCTAACAACGCGCAGCAAAGCAAATGCGCGATACGTGTCTGTGCTACTGATCAGAGAGGACGACATGACGTACAGGGTGATTCTGTGGGGTCCCGGGGAAGTGGGCGGTACCGCGCTGCGGGCGATCTTGAAACGCCCCGAGTTCGCGGTCGTGGGATGCAAGGTTTATAGCGACTCCAAAGATGGTGCCGACGTTGGCATCTTGGCCGGCGGCGATCCGATCGGGGTCACCGCGACCAAGAGCAGCGATGAGCTGATCGCGCTACGCGCTGACTGCGTGGTGCACACCCCGATGTTGCCGTTCGACATCTCCGATACCGACGCCGAGATCATCCGGCTCCTCGAATCCGGGAAAAACGTGGTGTCCGCCGTGTCCTACACCGCACCAGAGTTTTTCGGCGCGGACTACCTCGCGAAATTCGAGGACGCCTGCCAGCGCGGCGGCGTGTCCTTCCACGGCAGCGGCTTGTATCCCGGGTTCGTCGAGCGACTCGCGGTCGGGCTCACCGGTTGCGTCACCGAGGTCAACCACGTGTCGATTGTCGAAGCTGCCGACGGGCTGCGGGCGTTGAGCCCCATGGTCCTTCAGTTCGCCGGCTGGGGCCAAGCCCCCGACATCGTCGCCGCCGGCAACGCTGTCACCGAAGTCCAGAAGAGGTTCTACTGCCAAAGCGTCGCCTACATCGCGCGGCGCCTGTTCGGGTTGCAACCCGACCAGTACCGGATCGACACCACCTTCCGGGGAATCCCGGCGACCGAAACCTTTGTCGCGAGCCCGGATCTCACCATCGAACCCGGCCAGACACTGCTGCTGCACAACACCTACGTCGGCACCGCTGATGACGGCCACGAATTCTTCCGCGGCGACTGGTACTGGTACCTCGGTGCCGACAACTACCCACTCGACCACGGCGCCGCCGGTGGATCGCATTATGGCATCAGCATCGAGACACCGGACACCAATCTCGCGATGAACCTCGACGCCACCGTCGCGACCGACGATCGAATCGCGGCGACGACCTATCTGACGGCGGCACCACTGGTGTCTGCCATCGTGCCGGTCTGTGAGGCGCAACCAGGCGTCGTTTACCTGGACACCCCGTCACACACCCCACCGTCGTTCGCGTCGCTGGCCGACGCGGTCCCGGCTCGACAGGCTCTGTGATGACCACATACCGCGCACCACACACCCCTGCTGCCGTCGGCTTCTTCGGAGTCGCCTCGGGGACAGCGCTTCTGACCTTCATCGGGCTCGGGTTTCTCCTCGCGCGCGTCTTGCCTCCGCCGGGGCCGTATAGCGCCAGCGTGACCGCTGCCTACTACCACAGCGACATCGACGTCAAGCGTCTCGGCGTCATCTTGATCATCGTCGGCGGGACGATGTTTTTACCGTTCGGCGCCGCGGTCGCCGACCGGTTGCGCCACGTCGAGGGGATCGGGCCCGTCGCGGCGATAACGGAGTTCGGCGCAGCAGTCATCTCCGCAGCGCTGATGATGGTGTTCGGGTCGATGCTGCTCGTGGCATTCCTGCGACCCGACATGCCCGACAGTTCCTACCAACTCCTCAACCACATGACCTGGCTGGCCTGGGTCGGTTTGTGGCAGCCCGGCGCGCTGCAGGCCGCGACGACGGCGTGGGCGGTTCTCGGTGACCCCTCGCCGACGCCTGCATTTCCGCGATGGGTCGGCTGGTACAGCCTCTGCATGGCGTTCGGGTCGCTGACCGGATCGCTCATACCGTTCTTCACCTTCGGCCCGTTCACCTGGAATGGATTTATCAGCTTCTGGATTGCCGGTGCGATCTTTTTCGCTTGGTACATCATCCTTCTCGTGCAACTCGCGAAGAACTACCGACACGCGCGCGCACAACGGACGACGCAGCCACCACGATCGGAGCACCTGCACGACCGAGCAGCAGACACTGTCGCCGGCGTTATGGAGGCGACCCGATGATTACGCAAAGTTCGCAAGCCGCGCCCACCATCGCACCTCAACGGGCGGCCAAACGCGTGCCGGGGGAACCGGGCGTGTGGGTATTCATCCTCGTCGAGATGGCCATCTTCACAACGCTATTCGGTGTCATCGTCTGGTCACGCGCAGGCAATTCGAGAATCTTCGCCGAGGGACAGGCGGTGCTGAGCCCGCCATTGGGCCTCTTCAACACCATCGTGTTGATCGTCGGATCGGTCCTGGTGGTCAACGCGATCACCGCAGTAGGCATAGGTCAGCTGCAGCGCGCATCCCGATCGCTGACTGCCGCGATGGCGTGCGGCGGGATATTCGCGGCTGTCAAGGCGGTCGAGTATCACAACGCTCTTCACCATGGGCTGTTCATCCACACCAACGCCTACTGGATGTTCTTCTTCGCCGTCACCGGCGCACACCTTCTGCACGTGTTCGTCGGGGTGAGCGTGCTCGGCCTAATCCGGGGGCGGGTCAGATGCGGCTTGCCGGGCCCACGCGACCGCCAACTCTTCATGTCGGCGACGTGTTACTGGCACATGGTGGACTTGTTATGGCTCGTGCTCTTTCCTCTCTTCTACTTGGTGAACTGACATGTCAAACACTCAAATAGCGCTCCGCACAGCGAAATCCACGGCCCTGGCAATCGGTGTCCTCCTCGCCATCCTGACGGTCAGTTCGTATTTTCTCGGCATTGATCACCTGCTCGGATTCAGCAAGG
>Ga0134128_10002305_pt1 | contig 23739 bp, 21 predicted proteins | sample KB31754_FD_96462 | JGI IMG/M metagenome (GOLD analysis project Ga0134128, IMG submission 96462) | Terrestrial soil microbial communities with excess Nitrogen fertilizer from Kellogg Biological Station, Michigan, USA - KB3-175-4 | ecosystem: Environmental > Terrestrial > Soil > Unclassified ... | reverse complement strand
CGGTGACCAGCCAGCCGATGACCTCGTCCAGCTTCCCGGCCAGGTCGGCCGGAACCGCGCGACGGATCAGTTCCAGGGCGAGGATCGAGGCACCCAGTTCCTGGACCGGGCCGTCATGGATGAGATCGGCCACCACGGCGTAGTCGTGCGCCCGCAGCATGCTGATCAGCTCGGCCAGCCGCCAGCCGCCCGGTGTCGCGTTCTGCGCCTCGCGGGAGTCGATCTGGCCAGAAGGACTCAGCCCGCGCAAATTTTTCTCGCCAAAAAATGTATTGCTCGGGCTGGCCTGGCTGTCGTTGCCGCCTCCGCGCGCCACAGAATCGACCAATTGGCGCAGGCCAGCCGGGTCAAACGGCTTGGCCAGGACGGTCGCCCCGTCCGGCACCGCCCCGGTCAGGCCGCCGGTAATCAGCACGCAGCGCCTCGGGGCGGCCGGATCCTGATCGGCGAGCGAGGCGATCAGGTCGGTCCCCCGGTCCTCGCCCAGATGCTCGTCGATCAGCAGTACGTCGTAGCTGGCCGGCTTCATCGCCCGAGCCTGCTCGACGCTGGCGGCGACGTCTACCTCGTACCCGCTGCCGCCTAGCACGCGCTTGATCAGATCGCGCATCGTGGCCAGGTCGTCAACGACAAGGATTCTGGCCACGATCGGCGCCTTCCCCGCGTGGGACCGCTCTCGAAATTCGATTACTAACAGTACACTAATACTTACTCACAGTGACAGTTGGGTTACATCCGGGGAGGCCGCCATGGCCAAATCAGCTGCCGGAGCTGGGCGAGCGGGCGGGCCTATCGGCGTTTTCTTGCTCGACGACCATGAGGTGGTCAGGCGCGGCCTGCGCGACATCCTGATGGCCGAGCCCGACATCGAGGTAGTCGGCGAGGCCGACCAGGTCGCGACGGCCCTGCCGCTGATACTCGAGCTTCGCCCCAACGTCGCGGTGCTCGACGTTCGCCTGCCGGACGGGGACGGCATTTCGCTGTGCCGCGAGATCCGCTCGGCCCGGCCCGAGACCGCCTGCCTGATGCTCACCTCGTTCGGCGACGACCAGGCGATGGTCAGCTCGATCATCGCCGGAGCGTCCGGCTACGTGATGAAGACCTCGGGCTCGGCCGAGCTCATCGGCGCCATCCGGGCCAGCGCCAGCGGGCTGTCCATGATCGACCCGCGAGCCGCCCTGGAGGTGATCGAGCGGCTGCGCAACCAGACGGTCACGATGACCTCGATGTCCGCGCTGACCGACCAGGAGCGGCGCGTACTCGACCTGGTCGGTGAGGGGATGACGAACCGCCAGATCGCCGAGCGGCTCTCGTTGTCGGAGAAGACCGTCAAGAACTACGTCGCCTCGCTGCTGTCCAAGCTCGGCATGCACCGGCGCAGCCAGGCCGCCGCCTATATCGCCCGCCGGGGCGAGACGCCCAAGCTCTAGGCCGTCGGCTCAGCCCTTCCCCGTGTCCGCAGCAGCATGTGCATCTTCTTCAGCAGCGAGGCCTCGGTGAACGGCTTCTCGACCAGGTTGATCCCGGCTTCGAGCACACCCTGCGCGCTCAGCAAGCCCTCGGTGTAGCCGGACATGTACAGCACCAGGACGTCCGGCAGCAGCTTGGTGACCCGTTCGGACACCTCCTTGCCTTGCATGCCCGGCATCACGACGTCGGTCAGCAGCACGTCGATCGGCTCCTCGCTCGTGGTCGTCGCCTCGATCGCCTCGTGGCCGTTGGCGGCCACGATCACCCGGTAGCCGTTCTTGGCGAGGATGCGGCGGGTCACCTCGCGCAGCGCCGATTCATCCTCGACGACGAGTACCAGTTCGTTGCCGCCGCCCTCCGGACGACCGCCTGCGGCGTCATCCGCCGATGGCTCCTGCTCGGTCCTGGGCAGCAGCACGGTGACCGTCGTGCCGAGGCCGGGTTCTGAGTAGATTCGCACGTTCCCGCCGGCCTGAGTGACGATGCCGTAGATGGTGGCCAGGCCCAGGCCAGAGCCTTCGCCCTTGGGTTTGGTGGTGAAGAACGGCTCGAACGCCCGGTCGATGACGTCCGGCGACATCCCCGTGCCGGTGTCGCTGACCTTGAGCGCGACATACCGGCCGGCCGCCAGGTTGGCCCGGCTGAGCGCGTAAGCCTCGTCGACCTCGGTGTTCGCGGTCGCGATCGTCAGCTTGCCTCCGCGCGGCATGGCATCGCGCGAATTGACCGCGAGATTGACCAGGATCTGCTCGATCCGGCCGGGATCGGCCATGACCAAGCCGAGCCCGCGGTCAAGTTCGGTCACCAGCTCGACATGCTCGCCGAGGGTGCGCTGCAGCAGCTTGAGCACGCTCGCGACGACCTCGTTCAGGTTCGCTATCTGCGGCTGGACGATCTCGCGCCTGGCAAACGCCAGCAACTGATGAGTCAGGCCGGCCGCCCGATGCGCGGCGAGCTGAACCTGCTCGATGTCGCTGGCCACCGACTCGCTGAGCCCGGTGACCGCCGGCGCGGTTACCTCCTCGGCCACGAAGGCCGCGTAGCTCGAAATAACTCCGAGCAGGTTGTTGAAGTCGTGCGCCACACCGCCGGCTAGCTGGCCCAGGCTCTCCAGCCGCTGCGACTGCTGGAGCTGGCGCTCCAGGCGATCCCGCTCGGCCTGAGTCTTGAGTCGCTCGTGCTCAGCTCTCGCCTCAAGTCGATCGCTCACGTCCCGCACGGCTGCGGTGACCAGGATGCCCTGATCGGTCTCGATGGCTGACAGCGAGATCTCCGCGGGGAACGTGCTGCCATCCTGGCGGCGCCCGGCCAGTTCCGTGCCCTGCCCCATCGGCCGGGGTCGCGGATCGGTCGTATACCTGGCTCGCCGCTGCGGATGCACTTCGCGCACCCCCTCAGGGACCAAGATCTCGACGGGCCGGCCTACCAGCTCGCTCCGCGCGTAACCGAAAAGACGCTCGGCCTGCGCATTCACCAGAGCGATCCGGCCATCGGCCTCCACGCAGACCATCGCGTCCGGCGCCGCCTCGAGCAGCCCGACAAACCTGGCCTCGGCTCGCTGCCGCTCGGTGACATCGCGGGCGACGGTGGAGATGCCGGTAATCTGTCCGCCCGCATTAGTAATGGGGGACAACGACAGCGACACGTCGATGACCGTTCCGTCCTTGCAAATCCGGCGGGTCAGATGATCTTCGACCCGGTCGCCGAGCAGCACCGCATTCAGCATCTGCTCTTCGGCTTGGTAATCCTCCGCGGGGAACATCTCCTGAATTTGCTGGCCGACCATCTCCTTCGCGCTGTATCCGTAGAGCCGTTCAGCGGCGGGGTTCCAGCTCGTCACGACGAAATCGGAGTTCTTGCCGATGACCGCCTCGTGCGAAGACTGGATGATCGACGCGAGCTTCACCGTCGTCTCGTGAGTTCGATGCTGGGCGGTGACGTCGCGGACCGCAGCCGTCACCAGGACGCCTTCTTCGGTCTCGATCGCCGACAACGAGATCTCGGCCGGAAAGGTACTGCCATCCCGTCGCCGGCCGGCCAGTTCCATCCCCTGCCCCATGGGCCGCGGCACCGGATCGGCGATATACCTGGCCCGGTGTTCCGGGTGCACCGCCCGAGCCGGCTCCGGCACGAGCATCTCTACCCGCTGGCCGATCAATTCGTCGCGCTCGTAGCCGAACAGTCGCTCGGCCTGAGCGTTCACCAGGGCAATGCGCCCATCTGTCTCCACGCACACCATCGCATCGGGCGCCGCCTCAAGCAGGCCAAGGAAACGACGATCCTCCAGATCCCGCACAGGTTCCTCCTAGTGACGTACTGATTACTTTACGTCACTGCCCCCTGCCTTTGTACCCAGGCCGAGCAGCCGGGTGCGCAGCTACCGGCCCGGTTGGCCCGACTCCATTAACTCCGGCCCAAATAATCATGGCGATTTACCTGTGCCATTTCTCAGATTATTTAGTACTCACGATTAAGGACGTCTGCCTCTAAGTGATTTCCAGGTCTTCGGCGACAGTTTTACCAAGCCAAACGGCCCTTCATCAGGAATCAGAAAGAGGCAATTCAATGTCAGCGAAGTCAGGATTCAGCAGCTCGCTTTTCACCCGGTCAGTTCTCGTCAAGTCGGCGGCGGCCACCGCCACGGCCCTGCTGGCCGCGGGTGCTGCCGCCGGCCTCGGGCCGGCCGCCAGCGCCGCCACCGTCTGCTCCACGAGTCCGAGCTCGTGTGGCTACCCGGATGCCACGAACACCGGCGTGCCCTCGGGAAGGACGCTGCAGACAGTCCCCGGCCAGGTCTCCTCCGGCCCGGGCTGGTACTACGACACCCGGGGCTGGGTGCAGGTCACCGGCAACGGGGCAAACCTGACCGGCCTGTACATCCCCTACAACGTCAACATCTCGGCGAGTAACGTCACGCTCAACGACGACGAGATCATGGCGGGCGGAGCCAACTCGATGGGCGTCAGCCTGCGGCACACCAGCGGGGTCACGATCGAGAACACGACAATCACCGGCATCAACGCCACCAGCGGCCGGCTGATGACCGGGATTAAGGATGTCTTCAGCGACTCAACCGGCCTGGTGGTCAATGCCAATAACATCTCGAATTTCGAGACCGGCGTGCAGCTGGAGGCCGGCCTGGTGGAGAACAATTACATCCACGACCCCGGCTATATGTCGGCCGACCACACCAACGGCGTCATGTCGAACGGCGACAACACGCCGCTGACCATCACGCACAACACGATCTTCAACAGTCTGGGCCAGACCGACGACATCGCGCTCTTCCAGGACTTCTCCGGCCAGGCCAACCGGACCATCACCAACAACCTGCTGGGCGGCGGTGCCTACAGCATCTACGGCGGCGCCACCAACGAGGCCAGCTACGGAGTCCCGACGAACATCACCGTCACCGGCAACCGGATCGCTACGAACTACTTCGCCAATGGCGGCGCCTACGGCCCGGTCGCCTACTTCGACTCCTCAGGCACCGGCAGCACCTGGTCCGGCAACACCTGGGACGCCACCGGCGCGACGATCCCTTCGCCCTAGTCGGCGCCCCAGTTCGGTGCCCCAACCACAGCCGACCCCAATCCCAGCCGACCCCAACCATCGGCGCGCCGCCGGCCCCAACCGGGCCGGCGGCCAGCTTTGGTTCGACCTGAGTACTGTCGATGAGTAGTCGATCGACTACGTTTCGTACATGAAGTTGATCGGCATGACCATCTGGCTGGCCGCCGTCGCGGTCGTTGTCGCGCTGATCGCGATCGGCCTGGCCTTTCCCGGCTTGCTGCGACCCGGGTCGAAGCAACCGCCAATCTCGGCCGGGCATCCGAGGCCGGCGCAGCATCCGCGCCACCATCACGAGCGGGTCGAGCGGCGTCGGCAGCGCGGGTTCCCTGACGCGGCCGACACCGGCGTTCCGGCCGGGACCAGACTGCGCACGGTGCCGGGCCAGGTCAGGCGCGGAAAGGGCTGGGCCTACGATCAGCGCGGCTGGGTCAGGGTATACGGCCACGGGGCCGTGCTCACCGACCTGAACATCCCGTGCGACGTCAGCGTCACCGGGTCGGACATCACGATCAGGAACGTCAAGGTCACGGTCGGCGGGGCGGACGCGATCGGGATCGGCCTGCGGCACGCCAGGAACGTGACGATCGAGGACTCCACGATCAGCGGCATGAACACCGGGGCCGGCCGGATGATGACCGGCGTCAAGGACGTCTACGGCGACGCGACCGGGGTGCGGGTGCTCGACGACGACATCTCCAGATTCGAGACCGGAGTCCAGGTCGAGACCGGGCTGATCGCCGACAACTACATCCACGAGCCCGGCTTTCTCCCTGGCGACCACACCAACGGCGTGACCTCGAACGGCGGGGTGACCACCCTGCTGACGATTAGCCACAACACGATCTTCATCAATCGCGGCCAGACCGACGCGATCGGCCTGTTTGAGGACCACGGAGTGCAGCAGAACCGGCGAATCACCGACAACCTGCTGGCCGGCGGCAGCTACGCGATCTACGCCGGCCAGAAACAGGGCGGCCCGCCCACCAGCAAAATCGTAATAACCGGAAATCTCATCAGCACGATATATTACGCTCACGGCGGCAATTACGGCTGCGCCGCTCATTTCGACAGCCGGGGCCGGGAGAATATCTGGTCCGGTAATACCTGGAATACCACTTCTGTCCCGGACTACAGTGCTTGCGATTAGTACAGTGGCCAGTGATTGACAGCACATGCAGCGGCCGGCCAATAGACTGCGCCATATGCCACCCGATCTAGCTGCGGTAATAGTTACCTACAATAGTGCCCACGTCGTGGGTAATCTTCTCGATTCGCTGCCGGGCGCTCTCGACGGCTTGTCGGCTGACGTCATCGTGGTGGACAACGCCTCTACCGACAACACGGTCGATGTGCTGATGGCCCGCGGTGACTGCCGAATTGTCCGCTCGGCCAATGTCGGCTATGCGGGCGGCATCAATCTCGGCGTCCGGCAATCTCCCGGCGCTCCGGCGATTTTGGTGCTCAATCCAGATGTCGTCCTGCACCCGCAATCGGTGCGGCCGCTAGTCGCTGCGCTGAACCAGCCCGGCGTCGGCATCGTCGCCCCCCAGGTGCGCTCCGAGGACGGCCGGCTCGAGCTGTCGCTGCGGCGCGAGCCCACGATCTTGCGCGCGCTTGGCCTGACCAAGACCAGGCTGCCGGCCTTCAGCGAGTACGTCGCCGAACCCGCCGCCTACCTGAGCCCGCGCCCGGTGGACTGGGCGACGGGCGCGGTGCTGGCCATGTCCCGTGATTGCTTCGACGCGCTCGGTGGGTGGGACGAATCCTATTTCCTTTACTCGGAGGAAGTGGACGCCTCGCTTCGCGCCCGCGAAGCCGGCTTGGTGACCTGGTACGAACCGCAGGCCGTCGCCACTCACATCGGCGGCCAGTCCGGCCGCAGTGACACCACCCACGCGATGCAGATCATCAACCGGGTCCGGCTTTACCGGCGCCGCCACGGCAGCTTCGCGTCCTGGTGCTACTACGCGGTCACGGTCGCGAACGAGTTGTCCAGAATCCCGCGCGGGCACGCGGAGTCCCGGGCGTCGGTCCTGGCCTTGCTCAAGCCGACCCGCAGACCGTCGTGCCTGCGCTGCTCGGACACCCTGGTGCCGAGATGACCGAGCCGCCCAGGACCCAGACTCAATCAGCACAGACTCAGCCGATGGTCCCGATCCAGGCACAGGGGCTTGGAGCACTCCCGGTAACGGCCCGCGCGCCGAGAGCAGACGCGGTCACGGCGCTCAGCGTCTTCCTGTTCGCGCTGATGATCATTCCGTCGGCACTCGTCGTGGGCGCCTTCGGCGCGGCCGGCCGGCCGGCGACGCTGATCGCAGCCGCCTTGATCGGCTGGTACCTGCTGGCCAGGCCGCACCCGGACATGACCGTCGACGCCGGCCCGCAGCCGGTCAGGACCGCGGCGATCCTGTTCGCCTGCTCGGTGCTGGCCTCCTACGTCTGCGCGAACCAGTCCCTGCTGACGGCCTCGGAGCAGAACGCGGCGGACCGGGGCCTCATCCTGCTGGCCGGCTGGCTCGGGGTGATGCTGATCGCGGCCGACGGCATCGCCAGTGAGCACCGGCTCGCCGCCCTGTGCCGGCGGATCGTGCTCGGCGCGACGACGATGGCCGTGCTGGGCATTGCCGAGTTCCTCACCGGCACCGACCTCACCAAGTACGTCGCGATCCCAGGCCTGGTCACCCATTTTCAGGTCACCGACCTGATGACCAGGTTCGGCCTGGCCAGAGCTAACTCCACCGCCTCGCAGCCGCTCGAACTGTCCGCCTCGCTGGCGATGAGCCTGCCCCTGGCCATACATCAGGCCAGGCATTCGATCACGAGGCTACGCCGACGCCGCTGGCTGCAGGTCGCGGTGATCGCGGCCGCCATTCCGATGGCCGTCTCGCGAACGGCGCTGATCGCGCTCGGGGTCATGGCGATTTTGCTTGTTCCGACCTGGCCCGCCCGTCAGCGCCGGCGCGTCTATGTCGGCCTGGCGGGCTGCGCGGCCGGGCTCTTGCTGATCGCACCCAGCTTCATCGGGAGCTTCGGCAAATCCTTCGGCCAGCTCGGCACAGATACCAGCACGACCTCCAGGACCGACGCGCTGTCCCTGGCCGGGCCGCTGATCGGAGCCCATCCGTGGTTCGGCATCGGCCTGTCCACCTTCAACCCGCAGCACGCCTTCTTCGTCGACGACCAGTTCGTCACCTCACTGATCGAAACCGGGTTCATCGGCCTGCTCGCGCTGCTCAGCATCTTCGCGGCCGCCTGGTACGCCGCGCGCCGGATGCGGACGGCGCGCAGGATCTCGCACCGCGCCCGCGACCTGGCGCAGAGCCTGGTCGCCTCGATCGCGGTCGCGGTGATCTTCTTCGCCAGCTTCGACGTGCTGTCGTTCTCGATCGCCTCGAGCTTGTTCTTCCTGATTGTCGGCGTCACCGGCGCCGCCTACCGGCTATCCGGCGCCCGCCGATAACCCGATCCGCGCGAGCCTGCGCCAGGTCAGCGGGAGCTAGTGCGGGTGAAGCTGTCGGCTAGCTGGCGCGCGCGGGCCTGAAGGCGGACCCGGCCCTGGACGCCTGCTGGCTTGGCGACCGCGTGCTTGACCTTGCGCCGGCTGACCAAGCCGTCGATGATCACCGGCAGCCCGAGCGCGATGATCAGGCCGATCAGCAGCGTCGTCACCATCGGCCGCACCGTGGCGCTCCGCTGCAGGCTCGCCTCCGGGCTCGACGCCAACTCGGAAACCGTGATCTGGCTGTGCGGGCGGACATCGCCCTGCATCCGCACGAGCAGGTACTTGATCTCGCCGATGACGCCGTGCAAGGTTCGCTCCACGCCCGCCGGATTCGCCCCGGTCACGGTGATGATCAGCACCGAGCCGGTCGTGGTGGTCGCATAGGTCGGCTGCGCGACCGCGTAGGAATCCTCGAACCCCTCGCTCGCCAGCTGGCTGACCGTCACCGGCCCCGTGAGCTCCCGGCTCAGTACGTCCGCGGTGAGCGACAGCGACGGCGTGAATCCCAGGTAAGGGTTGCCGCCGGTCACCCTGGACGCGGCTCGGGACGCGAGCAGTACCACCGATGCCTGGGACTGATAGGTCGCGGGAAACACGAGCAGCGCGACGGCGAAGCTAGCGAGCGCGAGCAGAACCAGCCCGACTGTCAGCGCCGCGCGCCGCCGCCAGATCCGGATTACCTCATCGAATCTCATCTAAGCCCAACCCCCGGCAGATCTGTCGATTTTCCAGTAACCGCTTTTCCCGTTCTTATTATGGCCGCTTCGCTTACTCGCCTGATACCGTTCTCATTATGCCTGCGTCTTGGTCACGAGTTCTCGTCCTTGCGCTGATTCTGATCATTACCGCAGGTCTGGGCATAAAGATCGAGCGAGACCGCCCTACCTATGTCGAATCGGCGACGGTTCTGTTTACGGTGCCAAATGTAGACAGTTCGGCGTTGACCTACACCTGGCAGGCGCAGTCATTGATTTCTACCGGCGCCGTAGTCGGCGAGATTCTCATGAGCCCGCAAATCGAGCGCGAGGTCGCCCGGGCCGGCGGTACCGCCCCTTATAGCCTGACCCTGGTCAACCTTTATAACCAGGACTATCCCGAATACGGCTATCCCGAGGCCACGCTCTCGGCCACTTCGGCCAGCCCGGCCGGCACCCGCCGTACCTACCTGATCGCGAAACGGACGATGATCAATGTCCTGGCCGCCTGGCAAGACAGGGCCGGCGCCCCCAAGCAGCACCGCATCGTGGCCCAGGTCACCAACGACTCCGGCCCGGTAGCCAGGATGGGTTCACGCCAGCGGGCACTCGGCGGCCTGCTGCTCCTCGGCCTAGTCGCGGCCGGCACCTGCTGGAGCCTGACGGGCCGCCGGCACAGCCCCGGTCGGGTCTAGCCGGTCCGCGTCGTCGGCGAGCAGCAGGGCGGCGATCCGCTCGCCGGCGTGCCCGTCCCAGAGCGCGGGCCTGCGCGGGACCCCAGGGGAGGCCAGCGCGAGCTTGGCCGCCGCGACGATCTGGCCGGGATCGGTGCCTACCAACTGGTTCGTGCCGTGCGTCAGCGTGATCGGCCGTTCGGTGTTCTCCCGCAGCGTCAGGCACGGAATGCCGAGGGCGGTGGTCTCCTCCTGCACTCCGCCGGAGTCGGTCAGCACCAGCAGGGCCGAGGCCTGGAGCGCGATGAAGTCCAGGTACCCGGCCGGGGGAATGATCCGCATCCGCCCCGCCTGGCTTGCCTCGGCGATCTGGTTGGCCCCCCTCATCTGGCTGGACTGGGCGATCCGGTTGGCCAGCCTGGGATGGGCCGGCAGCACGAGCGGGCACATCGCACCCACCTCATCGAGCGCCGAAAGCAGCCGGTCAAGAACGACCGGATCATCGACGTTGCCGGCCCGGTGCAGCGTGACCAGGCCGTAGCCGCCCGGCTTAAGACCGAGCCGGGTGAGCGTGTCCCGCTCGCGGGCCCGGTCCAGGTTGGCGAGCAAGGTGTCCACCATGACGTTGCCGACCAGGTGGGCGTCGTCGCGGCCTTCGGACCGCAGATGGGCAATGGCATCCTGCGACGGCGCGAACAGGTAGTCGCTGACCCGGTCGGTGACGACCCGGTTGACTTCCTCGGGCATGGTCCAGTCGCCGCTGCGCAGCCCGGCCTCCACGTGCCCGAGCCGGGATTGCGACTTGGCGGTGACCAGCGAGCAGGCCAGCGTGGAGTTCACGTCGCCGACCACGATCACGACGTCCGGTCGCACGCTCGACACGACCGGCTCGAAGGCGAGCATAACCCGCGCCGTCTGAGTAGCGTGCGTACCAGAGCCCGCCCCGAGGAAATGGTCGGGACGGCGAAGGCCGAGGTCGGTGAAGAACACCTCGCTCATCGCCGGGTCGTAGTGCTGCCCGGTGTGAACAAGCACCACGTCCTGGCCGCGCCGGGCCAGCGCGTCCATGACCGGCTTGACCTTCATGAAGTTGGGCCTCGCGCCGACGACGCAGATGATTCGCATGAAGGTCCTCACAGGGTTTCGACGTTGGCGCCGGTCAGCACATTCCTGCAGTCGAGCGCGTAACTGGCGTGCGCCACGATCTCAGCCCGGTCGAACTCGTCGTGATCGGTGAGCATGACGACGGCGTCGGCCCGGCCAAGCTCGGCGGCGGTCGGCTCTACTCGCTCGATGCTGCTGCTGATCAGCCCGGATTCGCCGACGTGCGGGTCGGCCGCCACGACGTCGGCACCGAGCCCGGCCAGCAAGCTGGCCACCCGGGCGGCCGGCGACTCCCTGGCATCGCCGGTGTTCTTCTTGTAGGCGAGCCCGAGCAGCAGGATCCGCGAGCCGTTAACCGCTTTGCACCGCTGGTTGAGCCCCATCATCAGCCGCCGCACGACGTAGTCCGGCATGTGGTTGTTGATGTCATTGGCCAGCTCGACGAACCTGAACGTCTGGCCCAGCGCGCGTTCGACCCGCCAGGACAGATACGAGGGGTCGATCGGCAGGCAATGCCCGCCCACCCCAGGTCCCGGCGTGAACGGCATGAACCCGAACGGCTTACTGGAAGCCGCTCCGATCGCCGCCCACACATCGATGCCGAGCCCGTCAGCGCACATCGCCAGTTCGTTGATCAGGGCGATGTTGACATGCCTGAACGTGTTCTCGATGATCTTGGCCAGCTCCGCCTCGGCGGGCGAGGCGACCGGAACGGTCTGCTCAACGAGTTCGGCGTAGAACTCCTGCACGACGGCCAGCGAGGCCGAGTCGATACCGGAGACGATCTTCGGGGTGCTGACCAGCGTCCAGGTCTTGTTGCCTGGGTCGATGCGCTCCGGGCTGTAACCCAGGTGAAAGTCGACCCCGGCGATCAGGCCGGACCCGTCCTCCAGCCACGGCTGGACCTGCTCCGTGGTGGTACCTGGCCACGTGGTGGACTCGACGATCACCGTCGAGCCGTGCCGCAGGTACCTGGCGAGCGTGCGGCAGGCCGACTCGATATAGGTCAGGTCGGGCAGCCCCTCGCGCAGCGGGGTCGGCACCGAGATCACCGCCACGTCGAACCCGGCGCAGCTCCTGGCCTCAGACGATGGCATGAAGGCGCCGCTGTCCATCAAGGCAGCGAGCTGGCTCGCCGATACGTCCTCGATATAGGAACCGGTCTCCAGCTGCTTGACCCGGCCTGCGTCGGTGTCGTAGCCGACCACCTTGTGCCCGACCTCGGCCGCCCGCAGTGCCAGTGGCAGGCCCACATAGCCAAGGCCGACTACCACGACGTTACTCATTGCGCGTTCTCCCCCATGTCGGGCCGACAGAGCGCCGCCCGCGCGACCAGCGTCATGAAGGCGAAATTCGTCGAGACGTACCGGCGGCCGAGCCGCACCGGCTCCTGCAGCGCGCGGTACAGCCATTCGAGCCCGTGCCGCTGCCACCAGGCCGGCGCCCGCTTGGTAATTCCGGCCAGGATGTCAAAGGAGCCGCCGACCCCGTGCACGACCTTGGCGCCGGTCAGCTCACCGAAGTTCTGGACGAACAGCTCCTTGCGCGGTGATGAGATCCCGATGAAAAGCAGGTCAGGGCTGGCCTGCTTGATGGCATCGGCGACCTCGCCGTCCAGCTCGGGCCCGAAGTAGCCGTCCCGGTACCCCGCGATCACCAGGTCCGGGTGCCGGCGCCTGACCTGCGCAAGCATGGCCTGCCCGACCTCGGCCCGCGCCCCGAGGAAATAGACCCGGTCACCACGGGTCGCCGCCCGGTCCAGCAACTCGGTGAACAGGTCGATGCCCGTGACGCGTTCCGGCAGCGGCCGGCCAAGCAGTCGCGAGGCCCAGACCACGGCCTGGCCGTCGGCGAGCACGAGATCGCAGCCGCAGACTGCCCGGCGCAGTGTCTCGTTCTTGCTCATCGTGACGACCTTGGCCGCGTTGACCATGCCGATCCGCAGGCATTCCCCGTGATCGATCGCCTCGGTGCAGCGGGCGACCGCCTGCGGCAGGGTCACCGGATCAAGCGTGATCCCCGGCAGCCCCGTCATGCCGCACCCTCGTTCGGCCGGGAACTCCTGGCGCCTCCGCTCAGCCAGGCGTAGAGCATCCAGCCGAGTTCGTACGGACGGCACTCGTAGTCCACCGTCCTCGGCGGGAACAGCAGGCCGATCCCAGGCATCGACGTGCCCGGCAGGACCGCGCTGCGTGCCGCCGCCAGGCCCCGCACCAGCTTGCGCGGATCGTTGCGGCCGACCTTGCGCCAGATCACGGGCTTGTCGGCCGCGATCAGCGGCTCGGTCGTCTCCGGCCGTCCAGCCATCCACCGCAGCCCTCGGCGGATCTCGGTGAGATGGTCCTCGCCGCCGGCCTCGGCCAGGTCAAGCAGGCCCATCGGCGCCATCGCGTGCTGGTGCACGCTGTAGACCGGATAGCCCTCGACCACCGCGCCGGTGCGCGCGTCGTAGTGCCACCACCACTGCCCGGCCGGACCCTGCGCCCGGCAGATCACCCGCGCCACCTGCTCGGCGGCGGTGAGTGCCGCCTGGTCAGCGGCGCTGGCGTGCAGCCTCGCCAGGGCCTGGACCGGGTAGATCTGGTCGGCGAAGCTCCCGACGTGCGCGCGGTACCACTTCTGGCCCCCGCCGATCCGGTGCGGAAAAGCGACCCGGCGGGCACCGAGCAGGCGCTGCCGCGCGGCATCCAGGTGTAGCTCCACATCGACGGCTGCCCTCGCGGCGACCAGCGCGGTCACCACCCAGGCCGCGGCGACCACATCGATCGCGTCGCCCGGTTCACCCGACAGCAGCCGCCGGTCGAGTTCGGCGAGCCGGCCTGTGGCGTGCGGCAACTCGCCGTGCCCGGCTTCGGCGGCGGCCAGGCAGATCAAGGCGACATCGCCTCGGTCGGTCATCCGATCGAGTCCCTTGGCCAGCCTGCCGATCAGGTCGTCGCTGTCTTCGCCGACCAGGATGGCGCGCTGCGCCTGGTCAGGAAGATGCGTTAGGCCAAGGCTCGCTATAGCGCCGTACCGGAGGCTGGTGCCTTCAGCCGCGAGCCGGTCCCCTCTGAGCGTGAACGCGAACTCATCGCCGAGGTAAGACCGCCGGAGTGTCCGCTGCGCCACAGTCAGCAGCCGATCGACGAGCCGGACGGCAGCGGGGTCGGTTGCCTCGAGCAGGCCGATCCTGGCAGATCGCCAGTCGCTCATGAGCAAATCCCTTCCTGGCATACGGAATTAACCGCAGCCTGATTTGCTGATTTCAGCGCCTAATAAGCGCCGCTTACGTAGGAAAAGCCGGACAGAGCGAATAAGCCCGGCCTACTTCACTACAGAACGTAATTTGTTGATTACTCTTTGTAAGAGTGTAGCGGTGACAGGTGCCGACGTCTTACGGTCTGAACATGGAGCCGCTTGAAATAGAAGGCGCTTGGATCTACAGGCCAAAAATTCATTCTGATAAGCGGGGAAAATTTCACGAGTGGTTTATTAGCAGCCGGATTGCGACGGCCGCGGGCCGGGATCTGCGTGTCGCCCAGGCGAACTGCTCGGCGTCGAGAAGGGGCGTGATCCGCGGGATCCACTTCAGTGACGTGCCACCTGGTCAGGCTAAATACGTCACCTGTCCGACCGGGGCGATCCTGGACGTGATCGTCGACCTCCGGGTTGGCGCTCCGAGTTTCGGGCACTGGACCGCGGTCGAACTCAGCGAGCGCAACGGTTGCGCAGTCTTCATCTCCGAGGGACTAGGTCACGCCTTTGCCTCGCTGACCGACGACGCCAAAATTTTCTACCTATGCTCGACTTTCTACGATCCGCACCGAGAGCACGCCGTGCACCCTTTGGATCCAGAAATCGGAATTGAATGGCCGATTGATACCGCGCCAATACTTTCCGACAAGGATCAGGACGCGCCATCGCTTTCGGTCGCCCGGGCCGACCTGATGCTTCCTGACTACGCCAGGTGCCGGGAATTCGTCAATTCACTAGCGCTTTCCTGACGGACACCAGAGCGTCGGCCAGGCTCGCCGGAGCGCGTCGCGCCAGTCGCCGATCGGCGCGACCGGCAACCCCCGGTAGCGGTCGTGGCCTAGAACGCTCCAGGCGGGGCGCGGCGCCGGCCGGGGGTAGGCCTCGCTGGTCGTCGGCCGCACCCGCTCCTGGTCGGTGCCAAGCAGTTCGAAGACGTGCCTGGCCAGCTCGAACCAGCTGGCCTGGCCCGAACTGGTCGCGTGGAAGATGCCGCGCGCCCCGGCCGCGGCCAGCTTGATCACCTGATCGGCGACGTCCCCGGTCCAGCTTGGCTGACCGTGCTGGTCGGCGACGACGTCGACGGACGGACGGCTGCCGGCCAGCTTGATCATCGTGTGCACGAAGCTGGGACCGCCTCGCCCGTAGAGCCAGGCTGTCCTGATTACCAGGCCGTCATCGGGCAGCAGGCTGAGCACGGCTCGCTCGCCGGCCAGCTTGGTGCGACCGTAGGCGGTACGCGGCGCGGGGTCGTGGGTCTCGGCGTACGGCCGACTCGCCGTGCCGTCGAAGACGTAGTCCGTCGAGATCTGCGCCATCACGGCGCCGACCTCGGCGCAGGCGGCGGCCAGGTTCTGCGCTCCGCGCCCGTTCACCGCCAGCGCTTGGACCTCCTGCGCCTCGGCGGCATCCACGGCGGTCCAGGCCGCGCAGTTGATCACTACTCCCGGGCGGTAGTCGGCGATTAGCGCGTGAACCGCTCCGGCGTCGGTGATGTCAAGCTCGCGCCTGCGCGGACCTAGCACCGTCTCGCCCCGGGCGCGCAAGCCTGCCATGACGTCCTCGCCGAGCATCCCGCCTGCCCCGGCGACCAGCCATCTGGTCATGGGTCCGCGCGAGCCAGGACGGCGATCTTGGGCGCGGACGGACGCGGGCCGTGCTTCAGCGGCTGCCACCAGCGTCGGTTCTCGCGGTACCAGCCGACGGTCGCGTCCAGCCCAGCCTGAAACGCGATCCTAGGGGCGTAGCCAAGCTCGCGCAGCCTGCGGTCGTCGATGCTGTACCGGCGGTCGTGTCCTTTCCGGTCGGTCACCTGCCTGACCCGCGTCCATTCCGCATCACAGCGATCGAGCAGCAGGCGCGTCAGCTCGAGGTTGGTCAGCTCGGTCTGCCCGCCGATGTGGTAGACGGCACCGGGCTCGCCGTTGCACAGCGCGAGTTGAATGCCCCGGCAGTGATCATCGACGTGCAGCCAGGTCCTGACGTGCTTGCCATCGCCGTACAGCGGCACCGTCTGGCCATCGAGCAGGTTGGTGACGAAGAGCGGGATCACTTTCTCCGGGTACTGATAAGGACCGTAGGTGTTGGCTCCCCTGGTCACCCGCACGTCGAGCCCGTGGGTTCGGTAGAAGGCGAGGGCGATCAGGTCGCCGCCCGCCTTGCTGGCCGCGTACGGAGAGTTCGGCTCAAGCGGAGCGTCCTCGGTCACCGAACCGACCGGAATGCTGCCGTAAACCTCGTCGGTCGAGACGTGCACCAGGCGGCGGACCCCGGCGTCGACGCAGGCCTGGGCGAGTACCTGGACGCCGGCGACATTCGCCGCGACGAAGTCCGAGGCCGACTTGATCGAGCGGTCGACGTGGGACTCGGCCGCGAAGTTCACCACGTAGTCCTGGCCCGGCATGATCTCGGCGACCAGAGCAGCGTGACAGATGTCGCCGTGGATGAATCGCAGCCTCTCGTGATCGGCGACCGGATACAGGTTGTCGAGGTTGCCGGCGTAGCTGAGCTTGTCGAGCACGGTGACCTCGGCCCGCTCGAACCCCGGGTAGCCCTCGGTCAGCATGGTCCTGACGTAATGCGATCCGATAAACCCGGCCCCGCCGGTGACTAGCACTTTCACGGGCCCGGCCTTCATGACCCGATCTGCACTTTGCTGTGGTCGCCGAGCACGAGCCGGTGCGCCTTCGGCACCGAGGGGGCCGGGGTGACTTCGACCCCCTGCCCGATCAGCGAGGCTTCGATCCGCCTGACCCCTCGGATTGACGCTCCGGGCAGCACGATTGAGTACTCGATCTCGCTGCCGGAGATCACGCAGTCCTGGCCGACCGAGGTGAACGGCCCGAGGTAGGAGTCCTCGATCATGACGCCGGGCCCGATGATCACCGGGCCGACGATCCTTGACCCCCTGACCTGCGCACCCGGTTCGATCACGACCCGCCCGATCAGCTCGGTGCCGGCATCGGCGGTGCCGTCCTGCCGGGCGGTCAGCCCTTCGAGCACCATCCGGTTCACCTCGAGCATGTCGGTGACGTTCCCGGTGTCTTTCCAGTAACCGGTGATCATCGTGGACCTGACCTTCAGGTCGTTGTCCACGAGCCATTGCAGCGCCTCGGTGATCTCGAGCTCGCCCCTGGCCGAGGGCCGAAGCCGGCGCACGGCGTCGTGCACGGCCGGCGTGAAGATGTAGACGCCGACCAGCGCCAGGTCGCTCTTTGGCTGGCTCGGCTTTTCGGTCAGCCTGATCACGTCACCGGCCTCGTCGAGCTCGACCACGCCGAACTGACGCGGATCAGGCACCCGGGTCAGCATGATCTGAGCATCGGGCCGGCCGGAGATGAATTCGTCGACAAGCGCGCTGATTCCGCCGACGATGAAGTTATCACCGAGATACATCACGAAATCATCGTCGCCCAGATAATCCCGCGCTATCAGCACGGCGTGCGCCAGGCCAAGCGGCTCGGCCTGCCTCAGATAGGTAACGTCCAGCCCGAACCTCCGGCCGTCCCCCACGGCAGCGCGAATGGAAGCCTCGGTGTCGCCGACGACGATCCCGACCTCGTGAATCCCGGCCTCGGCGACCGCCTCCAGCCCGTAGAACAGCACCGGCTTGTTGGCGACCGGCACCAGTTGCTTGGCCGACGTGTACGTGATTGGCCGGAGTCTGCTGCCCGATCCCCCTGCTAGCACCAGAGCCTTCATGAGAGGAAACTATCGGCTAAGCCAGCTTCGCAGGTGCGGCCGCGAGAAATCGACCGGAATAACAGCACTGTCTTAATAATGCTTATCTAGGCCAGGTGCTTATCTATTTCTGACAGGAGCAGATGTATATCGAATGGCTTCTCGATGAAGCCAGTAGCTCCCGCCGCGCCCAGCTCCCTGGTGAGCGACTGGCCGGTGTCGCCGGACAGGATGATAACCGGGATGGCACTCGTGGCCCGGTCGGCGGCGAGCAGCCGCAGCACCTCGATCCCGCTGGCGTCGGGCAGCCGGTTGTCGAGCAGGATCAGCGCTGGCCGCAGGTCACGAGCGGCCTGGACGCCGGCCTGGCCGGTACCGGCAACGTGCAGTTCGATGTCATGGCGCCGCCGGAGTATGCGCTCGACCAGGCGCACGTTCCCGTCGTCGTCTTCGATGTACAGCAGGATCGAGGTCACAGCCGGCCCTCCGGCTGGTCCCGGCCGGTAACCCGGTCATCTGGCGCCTTGCCCTGAGGGGGCACGTGGGGCGGATTGCCGGCCGGCGCCGGCAGGGAGTCCAGGATCGCGCCGAGCTCGTTCAGGTTGAGCGACTTGGTGAGGTAGGCCAGCGCGCCGGCGGCGATCAGCCGCCTGATCATGCCAGGGCTCGCGTCGGCGGACAGCACTACCACCGGGATGTCGGCGGTGGCCGAATCGCTCTTCAGCCTGGACAGGGCCTGCTCACCGTGCGCGTCTTGCAAGTGCAGATCGAGCAGGATGATGTCAGGCCGATTGGCCGCCGCGTACTCATAGCCTTCGCGGCCAGAGGGATAGGCCGCCAGATGATTATGCCTGCGGTTGCGCAGATAGCGGGCCACGACCTCGACGTTCGCCGGATTGTCCTCGATGTACAGCACCCACAGGTTGGCGCCGGTGCGCATCGCTCGCCTGGTCGGCAGCGGCTCGGTGGACTCAGAGTCCGGTGATGGCTGGACATCGACCCGAACGGCGTGCAGGTCCGGGGCGCGCGGCAGCGAAATCGCGAACGACGAGCCCGTATCCAGCGCACTGGTCGCGATGAGCGCGCCGCCCATGGCCTCGGCGAGCGCCTTGGCGAGCGGGAGCCCGATCCCGGTCCCCTCGATCGAGGTGCGCTCGGCCCCGAGCCGCTCGAACGGCGTGAAGATGCGGTCCATGTCTTCGGGCGAGATCCCGCGCCCGGTGTCGGTAACGGTCACGCTGACCTGATCGGCGCCCGCCTCCTGACAGGTGATCGTCATTGAGCCGCCGAGCTTGTTGTACTTGACCGCGTTGGAGATCAGGTTCACCAGGATCTGGGAAAACCGCTGCCGGTCCGCGTAGGCGGCCAGCTCCGGGCGGTCGCAGGACCGGTTGATCTGTACCGACCGCTCCGTGGCCAGCGGTTCCATCAGCTGAGCCGCTTCTTCGATGAGCGGCGCGATCGCGACCGACTCCAGCGACAAGCTGAGGTCGCCCGATTCGATCCGCGCGATGTCGATCAGCTCGTTGATCAGAGCGAGCAGGTGCCGGCCGGCGGCCAGGATGCGATGCACGCTGTCCTGATCCTCATCGGACAGATCCGACATCTCGAGCAGCTGGGTGAAGCCGAGAATGGAATTCAGTGGCGTCCGCAGCTCATGACTAGTGCTGGACAGGAAGGCGTTCTTGGCCTGGGTGGCCCGGACCGCCTCGTCGCGGGCGGCGGTCAGTTCGGCGGCCCGGGTGTCGAGCAGTTGCTCGGCCCGCCCGAGTGCGCAGGCGAGCCGGCCAAGCTCATCCCCTGACCGGTCGACCGGCACCAGCGGCAGCCCGTGGCCGAGCCGGTCGGCGTTCGCCGCGGCGGCATCTACTCGCCGTGATATTCCCCAGGTAAACAATGTCAGTCCGGCGACTGCCGCGAATACCCCCAGCACCAGCCCGGCGATGTCGAGCGCTCCGATCGCGCTTTCCAGGCTGTCGGTGGCGTTGCGGCCGACGATCAGTTCGGCGGCCGGCCCCCTGTCGATACCGGCAACCAGTCCCCGCACGCGATTCATATCGGTCTTGTCCTGGTTCAGCAGGGGTGCGAGGCTCCCGGACGATGCTCCTTTACCGACCGCGAGCCGCAATTGGGCGAGATCGGACAATACCTTTGTCACGGCGGCGTGTACCACCTGCCGCTGTCCGAGATCGCTCTGAGCAGCCGCCGCCGCGGTGAAGGCATTACGGTCGGCTCCGATCCTGCTGAGCGCGACGTTGTAGGGATCGAGAAACGTCGAGTCGCCGGTAGCGACGTACCCGCGAACGCCGGTCTCGCCATTGACGACATCGGCGAGGACCTGGTCACTCGTCGTGATGACGTTGAACGCGGTGCGCGAGACCGCGCGTTGCGCTCGCTCGTCGTGTTCGAGCACCAGGCTCGCCGAGGACGTGCCGAACAGAGCGATGAGCGGTACCGCCAGCAGCGTCAAGGCCTTGGCGCGGACCGAGCGGTCCAGCCACCACTGCTTGATCCGGCCGGGTCCCATGGCCGACGGCACTGCTGGGCTCTTCGCAGGCGCCATCGTGCCCTCCGGAGGACCATCGCGACAGTTACTCTAGGTAATGTAGCAGTTACTCTTCGTCTCCGACAGCGGCACGCTAGCCTGCTCCCCTAAACCAGGAATGGAGCAGCGTTGGGAAGTCACTCCTATGGCTTGCAATGGTCGGGCACTATCCACAAGCCAGGAAATGCGCGCGGGCGGCATTGCGCCGTTTCCCGGCGTCATCCAGCGCCAGATAAGGCGCATGGGCAAAGAGCAGACAACGTGCCCGCGATCACCTCGTGGCGACGCGCTATGGTCGCTGCGACTCTTGGCGCGGTGATCGTGACCATCCTGCTGTTCCAGTACCAATTGCGGCACGTCGAGGCCGCCGCCGCGGCCACCATGTACGACCTGATTACTCCAACCCTGGCCGCTGCCCAGTCACCGATCATCTGGTTCGGTCTCGGCCGGCCGGGCGGGTTCGGCCTGCTCATCACCCCGGACTGCAGCGCCGCCTTCCTGCTCGTTCCGTTGTTCCTGCTCGGCATGGGCCTGGTGCTGCCTGTCCGCCTGGTACTGCGCCAGGTGCTGAGCGCCCTGGCGACCGCCACGGTCGTCCTGATCACGGGAAACCTGCTCAGGATCGGCGCGATCGCGGTGGCCATGCGGGTCGCGGGCCCAGATACCGGCTATCAGATCGGGCACCTGGTAATCGGTTCGGCCATAAGCGTGATCTTCATCAGTATCAGCCTGGTCCTGATCACCATCATCATTACCGGCCGTCAGATAACGGCAAAGCGTCCACGGTGAGGGTTTCGGAGATGAAGGGTTCACTATGATCTCGGCGCTGAGCATTATTGTCGCGCTTGCCCAGGCAACCGCGCTGCTAATGAGTGTTGCCTTCATTACCTACGTGCTGCTCATTGTCAGGCCATTTCTGCGCGACCGGCCCAGGCCGGCCGGGAGGGCAGAGAACTTGTCCTGGCATTTCTTCGTGCCCGCGCTGAACGAGGAACGGGTGATCGGCCAGACTATCGACCATTTGCGGGCCGCCTTTCCCGGCACGGACGTCTGGGTGATCGATGACGCCAGCGATGATCACACGGCCGCGATCATCGGCCGCAGGGCCAGCGTCGACCCGTTGGTGCACCTCGTCCCGCGGAGGCTCCCTGAAGCGAGGACCGGCAAGGGAGACGCTCTTAACGCCGCCTACCGGACACTCAGCGACTGGCTGCCGGCCAGGACCGACCGGAGCCGGACGATCATCGGCGTTGTCGACGCGGACGGTCGACTGGCCCCCAACTGCCTGGACGTCTGCGCCGGGCGGAACCTGTTCGGCGACACCGGTGTCGGTTCTGTGCAGGTCCTGGTCAGGATGCTGAACCGAGCCGACCGCCGGTCACGGCCAGACCGAGGCCGGGCAGTCAATTTCGTCGGCCACGTGCTGAACCGGCTGCAGGACCTGGAGTTCCGGGTTCCGATCTCAGCGATCCAGGTCACCAGGCGGTTCACCGGGACCGTTGGCCTTGGCGGTAACGGCCAGTTCTCGAGGCTTTCAGCACTCGATGTAGTCGCTGACCGAACTGGCCGCCCCTGGCGCGGCGCCCTGCTCGACGACTACGAGCTGAGCCTGCACCTGATGCTCACCGGCCACCGCAACGCCTACACCCAGGACACCTACGTCGATCAGGAGGCGCTGCCCGACATCGGGCGGCTGCTGCGGCAGCGGACCCGGTGGGGTCAGGGCACCATGCAATGCGGCAGCTACCTGCGGCAGCTCTGGACTTCCGATCACGTGTCCAGGATCGGCGCGCTCGAAGCCACGTACTACCTGTCCCAGCCCTGGCTGCAGCTCATCGGCACGTTCGTGTACCCGGTGCCGTTCGTTTTGCTGCTGGCCGGCTATCTCGCCCATCCGGCCGCGATGACTTCGTGGGCTCTGGTCGGCGGCTGGATGGCCGCGGCCTACTACCTGACGTTCGGGGTGGGGCCTTTCCTGCTGTGGGGACCGCTGTACCGGAAACGGTGCGAGCCCGACCTGACGATCACTCAGGCGCTCGGCCTGGGATTCGCCTACTCCTGCTACGTGCTGATGATCTACCTCACCTCATGGCGGGCGCTGACCCGCATCGTGCGCGGCAAGCGCGAGTGGTTCAAGACGCGGCGCAACGCCGAGTTCATCGGCTCGATCCGGCCGTCCGCACCGGCGCCTGATCCGAGGCCGGCGCCGCGCCCGGCGCCGGTGCCGCGCCCGGCGCCGGTGCCGCGCCCGGCGCCGGTGCCGCGCCCGGCGCCGGTGCCGCGCTCCGCGCCGGTCGGCATCCCGGCGCTGGCCGAAGTGATGGGAGACGCTCAATGACCGGCCGGGCCAGCTACGCAGGCACGCTCGTACTCGCCAGCGCCCTGGGTGTTCTGGCCATCTCGCCGGCGCTCGCGGCCACGCCGAACGAGTCATACGCGGCGCTCGCGACCGGACCGATGGCCTCCCCGGCCGCCGGGCTGGCCAGTTTCCCCGGCCACACCCCGGTAACGCTCACCGACGCCGACATCATCGGCCTGCTCACGACCGGGTCAGCGACCGACACCGCCAACGCCGTAGCCGCCTCCGCCACGGTCACCCAACCCGCGGCCACCTTGAGCGCCCTCGCGACGCTCACCGCCGAGTCGGTCACGTCCTCGTGCGGCTTCGACACCAATACCGACAATGTCAACGGCGCCGCGATGATCTCCGGCGGTCAGATCGACCTGCCGAAGACCACGATCGCACTCCCGGCCAATCCCGCCCCGAACACCGTCATCGCAGGTCTCGGCGGGGTCGGCACGGTCACGCTGAACGCCCAGTCCAGCGCCGGTGACGGCCGGCTCACGGTGACCGCGATCCAGATCGCAGGGCTGGCAAACACCGGCGGTGGCACGCAGACCCTGTCTTTGGGCGTCGCTACCTGCAATACGGCTCACCTGGAACCAGTCCCAGTGCTGCCTGGCAAATCGGCGATGGCCGCGATCAGCGCCGCACTTGCCCTCGCGGGCACGGCGCTGCGCCTGCGCCGCCGCCGCAAAACCTGACTTTTATCACGATCCTGGAGTTCCCTGGATCGCCTGCCGCTGACCTGCTGGTCTCTTGTCACGTAACCCGAAATCTGCGCACCAGCCCGGTGCTTCTAAGCCGCCCTCAGGCAACTCGGACATCGCGCTCCGGACACCGGACTGATTCCCCCGGGCCGCAGTTCCAGCCTGCCAGGCCGCCGGCTTCCCCTCCGCTGCGACCACTTCCCATCCATT
>Ga0134128_10002304_pt1 | contig 23744 bp, 19 predicted proteins | sample KB31754_FD_96462 | JGI IMG/M metagenome (GOLD analysis project Ga0134128, IMG submission 96462) | Terrestrial soil microbial communities with excess Nitrogen fertilizer from Kellogg Biological Station, Michigan, USA - KB3-175-4 | ecosystem: Environmental > Terrestrial > Soil > Unclassified ... | reverse complement strand
TAGTTGTGCAGCATGACCGCGTCCGCCGGCGGATGCAGCGGGTCGACGTGCGAGCAGCACGCGAAATACCGGAACCCCAGCGCCTCGATCGCCCTCAGGAAGTGCGCGGCCATGCGGTCCGGCGACGCAGAGTCCTTCTGGAGGCATCCGAGGAATTCCTGAATCACATCGTATTGATTCATGGTCCTTAGTCCTTCGGAACCGCACGTCCCGGAAAATCGCGGGCGGCGGATCCGCAGGCTATCCAGTCTAGTTGCGAAGTCCAGAGGAGACGAGACCGTATTTGTGCGGTATTGACCTCCTACAGCGACCGGATTACATGCTGTTTGCGGGTTGAGTATGCGTTTGGCGACAACTTTGCATGGGGAGGCAGCAATGACCAGTGAATGGGTGAGGACCGGAGCCCTGAAGGAGCTCGCGAGCTATCCGCGGTGGCTGCAGGACATCATCGTCGGCCTGCGGGATCGGAGGGAGCAGGTGTCCAATCATCGGTTATTCCGGCGAATGAGGGACGGGACGCTTTCCGGTGAGGCGGCCCGCAGGTTCTTCATCCGGGTCTCGCCGGTGATCGAGCAGTTTCCGCAGTACATGGGCCGCAATCTGGCCAAGCTCGAGTATGGACGGCCCGGACATGACCTGGCGCGGGTGTTCCTCACGAGGAACGTCCGTGTCGAGCAGAGTCACGCCGACTACTGGGTGGAATGGGCGCAGGCGAGCGGCGTTTCGCTCGAAGAGCTGCTCGGCGGGTCGGACGCGGCGGCATCGGCGGCGCTCTGGCATTGGTGTTGGTATGTTTGCGACCGGGGGACGCTGGCGGTCGCCATGGCGGCGACCAACTATGCGATAGAGGGGGTCACGGGGGAATGGGCGCATCTCGTGTGCTCCTCGGATCGATACGCCGAGTCGTTGCCGGAGGCGAAGCGGAAATCCGGGATGCGTTGGCTGCGGGCGCACGCGCGCTATGACGATGCCCATCCCTGGGAGGCGCTCGAGGTGATCGCCACGATTCTCGGGGGCCACCCGAGTGCCGCGGACAGCGGAAGGATCCGGTCGGCTCTGCAGGAAAGCTACGAGTACATGCGCTACACGCTCGAGGATTGCCTCGCGGGAGAGGAGGGCGAGGACCTCGTGCAGGCGACTTCTCGAGAGCGCGCCGCATGAGTCAGGATGGCGCCGCGGATGTGCGGACCGGATCGAAGGTCCTGTCCATCCGGGGCTCGCCCATGAGCCGTGACGAGTTCGTCGGATACCTCGCCCCGAGAGCGGAGGCTCTCGGGATTCCGCTTCATCGGACCGGGGAGCTGACCGGGCTCCCCTGTGAATTTCATCAGGCGCTCGCGCTGGCGCGCCTGCTCGATGCGCTGGGGCTGCCTACTCCCTCGGGTGAGCTGCTGCGCGGCTGGTATGGCAGGACTGCGCACATGAGCGGCGCGGTCGCCCGTTGGGTGTACGAAGTGGTCGGCTCCCTGCGCGATCCGGATCTCGAGCAGCTCGAATTGGGGGAGCTCCTGTCCTTCTGGGTCCGGTTCGATACCTGGGGTGCCGTGGCCCACTCACTCGCCAGAGACATGAGACGGAACCTGCGCGATGCGCCCTAGGACCGTAGCGGTCAGGCAGCGGCGGTCGAGTCCTTCGAGACCTCCCGTTCCGCAAGCACTCGAGCGGCGAGGGCCGCATCCCGCACGCGCATCGTAGCCTCCGAATTCTCCGCGGTCGGGGGTTCCTCCTCGCGGGCGTCGGCCACCGGGAATCGGACGAGGAACGTCGCCCCGGTCCCCTCTCCCTCGCTCAACGCTTCGATCTGCCCGCCATGCAACTCCACCAACCGCCGGGTGATGGAGAGCCCCAGGCCGAGTCCGCCGTCATGATCCGGCACCCGTTCCGCTTGCCAATACCGTTCGAAGACGCGCGCCAGCGCTTCCGGCGGGATTCCCCGACCGGAGTCGCTGACGCGGATCTCAACCGTATCGCCGCGGCGTGCGCAGGAGACGTCGATGCGCCCGCCCGCGGGCGTATACCGGATCGCGTTGGAGAGCAGGTTCGCGAGAATCTGTTGCAGGCGGTCCGAATCCACGCGCGCCGGTCCACTCCCGGATTGCAGCGCCTGTTGCAGCGTGATCCGCTTCTTCATGGCCGCCGGCTCGAATGCCTCCACCACTGCGGCGACGAGCGGCGACAGAGTTGCGAAGGCACGGGGCTTGATGCGCATGCTTTCCGTGTCGCCCCGCGCGACGTCGTAGAGGTCATCGGACAGGCGCCGCAGGGCCCGTGCCGCGAGCTCCAGGACATCCAGTGACGCGAGCATTGTGGCCCGCGTCAGCTTCTCGCTCCGCAGGCGATCGATCCATGCGAACACCGAGGAAAGCGGCGATCGCAGCTCGTGCGACAGAGAGGCGAAGAACTCCTCACGCCCTCGCAGGTCCCGCTCGGCCCGTGCTCTCGCCTGCTGCTCGGTGGCGTGTTGCTTCGCCTGTGCGAGAAGGGTCTGGATCCGCGCAACGAGCTCGCGCTGCGAGAAGGGCTTGATCAGATAGTCGTTGGCCCCCGCCTGCAGGCCTTCGACGGAGGCATCCTCACCCGCGCGGGCCGACAGCAGGAGCACCGGCAGTTTCGCCGTCGCGGCATCCGCCCGCAAAGCTCGCAGCATTTCGATTCCATCCATACGCGGCATCATGATGTCCGCGACGACGACATCGGGGGCGCGGCTTCGCACATGCTCGATCGCCGCGACGCCGTCCGGCGCGGTCTCCACATGCCAGCGAAATTGCAGGATCCGCGAGAGAAACTCGCGCATCTGCGCATTGTCCTCCACGACCAGGATGCGCTCGCGTGCCGTCGGGATCTCGCGCGCATGCGCGTCACCCGCAGCGGGCGGCCTCTCGCTGCTTTTGGTTTCGGAGTCGCCGGCGCGCGGCGTTGCGGCCGGACTTCCGGTCTCCAGCCAGCCCAACGCCTCATCGAGGAAGGGCTCGACGCCCGTACTCAAGGACGGCAGGGTGTGTGCCGTTCCAACCCGGCCATGCGGGAGGTGGGCGAAGCCGCTCGGGATGCGCACGATCATCGTCGTTCCCACGCCGAGCTCGCTCTGCGCCTCGATCGTGCCGCCATGGAGCTTCGTGAGCTCCTGGACCAGCGAGAGTCCTATGCCGGAGCCCTCCACGGTGCGCGCACGGGCGGCGTGCACTCTGGCGAAGCGCTGAAAGATGCGGGGGAGGTCCTCCCGCGGGATGCCGCAGCCGGTATCCGTTACCTCGAGCTCGAAGCGATCGCCGGGGCGCCGAAGTCTCACGGTCACCTGGCCTTCGAGCGTGAATTTCAACGCATTGGAGACGATGTTGAGGACGATGGCCGCCCACATATCCCGATCGACATACGCCAGGTCGGTGTGGGCCGGGCAGTCGACCACGAGATCGACGCGTGCGCGCTCGAAGACGGAGTGGAACATCCCGGCCAGGTCGGCCGTGAGGATCCCGAGGTCGGTCGGCAGATAACGGGCATCGGTCCGGCCGGCCTCGATGCGCGAGAACTCGAGGAGCGAGTTGACGAGCTTTTGCAGCCGGCCGCTCGCCTGGCGGGCGGTCTCGAGCAGCTCCCGGTGCTGCGGCTCCAGCGGGCCGGATTCGAGGACCTGGCGGATCGGCTCCAACAGCAGGGTGAGGGGCGTGCGCAGCTCGTGGCTGATGTTGCTGAAGAAGATCGTTTTCGCCCGGTCGAGGGCCGAGACTTCGCGCGCCCGCTCCTCGGCGAGCTGCTTCATCCGGGCGCTGCCCACGGCCCTCTCCAGATGGGCGGCGACGAGCTTGTGAAATTCCGCGGACTCCGGCGCGGGGCGCATCGGGTTGAGGCCCGCGACCAGAATACCGGCCGGGGTTCCATCGCCCCCGCTCGACACCGGGACTGCGATCGCCTCTTGGGGCACGAGCCGCGGCCGGCGCAGCGCCGGCCCGATGAGCGCCCCGACGTCCGCGATCCTGGAAGTCTCGCCATGATAGGCGACGTCGGCGAGCCGCCACGGATCGACCGTGGACGCGGATGTGATCACCCGCGGTACGCCCGGCGGGATGCCGGTGAGCCCGATACTCGCGGTCATCTCGACCCGGCCGCTCTTGCCGGAGTAGAGATACAACAGCGCGAAGGGCAGGTCCCGCTCCTGCTGCTCGAGCAACGCCGCCGCGAGATCGCAGGCCTCCTCCGGGGAGACTGCCGAGCTGCAACCGGTGGCGAGACGCCGGAGGCAGTCGATCTGCCGGCTCTGGATGACGAGACCGGTGTTCTCCGTGGCGGTACACAGGATACCGCTCGGCATATCCTGATCGTCCCTCACCGCCGCAAAAGAGAACCTCATGTAGGTCTCCTCCAGGTAGCCGCTGCGCTTGAGCGGCAGGAGGAGGTCGATCTCACCGGTCGGCTGGCCCGTGGAGAGAGTTTCATCGAAGCGCGGCTCGAGGTACGGTTGATAGATCTCCTGCCAGACCTCCTTCGCGGATCGTCCGATCGCCGAGGGGTGACGGTCAGGTCCGCCCAGGGGAATGAACGCGTCGTTCGGGATGTATGTGAGCTCAGGGCCGAGGGCCAGAGCCGCTGGAAAGCTGGAGTCCAGGATGAGTCGCAGGGCGTTGCGCCAGGCAATGGGCCAGCGCTCCGGAGGACCGATCGGGGTCGCGGACCAGTCGAACTCGCGCAAGCGCCTCGCCATCTCGCCGGGTATGTGTTTCATAGCCCCTCCCAGTGATCCCATCCAGTGAGTACCGAAACGATGCTCGGCGGCTCACGCCCCCCGTGAAAGCGCGATGTTGGCAGTAGGGGGTGAGAAACACTGTTTTTTCGCATTTGTCAACCCGTATAAAAATGATCGGCGTCGGGCTGCTGAAACGGTCGGGTCGCCTGCTATATTCCGGACATGTCAGGTGAGAGATGACAGACCCACAACCCGAGGCGTAGACTCGACAGTTGATCCCCCCCTAGCCGGCATTGGGCCAGGTATGGAGCTCAGAGTGAGCTGCACTCAGACCCGAGTGTATGTCGTGGACGACGACTCGCAGCTGCGCGAGGACCTGCAGAAATTGGTCGAGCGAGCGGGCTACGCGGCGGCGACTTTCGACTCCGGGGACACCTTTCTCACCGACTATCCCAACCTCCCGCCGGGCTGCATCGTGCTGGATGTGGCCATGAAAGGCATGAGCGGCCTCGACCTGCAGCGAAAGTTGGTTCAGGGCGGATGCCGGTGGCCATTCATCATCCTCACCGGACACGCCGACCCGCAGACCGCGGGGCGCGCCGTGGGGCTCGGAGTGGTCGCATTCCTGACCAAGCCCGTGCGCAACATCGAGCTGCTGGCGGCCATTCTGAAGGGCGAGGCGCAACTCTTCGGTGTCGCTGATCCGGTCCCGCAGCCGGAGGTCGTGCGTCGGGCGGCCCGGCTGACCCGCCGCGAGCGGGAGGTGCTCCGGGGCCTCCTGGAGGGGCTCATCAGCAAGGAGATGGCCGCGCAGCTCGGGATCTCCGCGAGCACCGTCAATAGCTATCGCCTCAAGCTGATGAGGAAGCTGGGCGCGAATACGCCGGCGGAGCTCGCGATGCTGGCGATTCGGGCGGGCTACGCCAAGCTCTGACTAGCGGGGGAACACGCTCGGCAGGTCCAGCCCGAGCCTTTGCGCGCACTCGATGGCCTGCGGATATCCCGCATCCGCATGGCGCATGACCCCGCTTGCCGGGTCGTTCCAGAGGACCCGCGCGATCCGTTTCGCCGCGGCCGGCGTGCCGTCACACACGATGACGAGTCCCGCGTGCTGGGAGAACCCCATGCCGACGCCGCCGCCGTGATGGAACGACACCCAGGTCGCACCGGAAGCGGTATTAAGGAGCGCATTGAGCAGCGGCCAGTCGGAGACCGCATCGGACCCGTCCCGCATGGACTCGGTCTCGCGATTGGGCGAGGCCACCGAGCCCGAATCGAGATGGTCGCGGCCGATCACGACCGGCGCCTCGAGCTCGCCGCGCGCGACCATCTCGTTGAAGGCGAGGCCCAGCCGATGGCGGTCGCCGAGCCCGACCCAACAGATGCGCGCGGGCAGGCCCTGGAAGCGGATCTTGCGCCGCGCCATCTCCAGCCAGTGGTGCAGATGCGTGTCGTTGGGCAACAGCTCCTTCACCTTGGCGTCCGTCCGGTAAATGTCCTCCGGATTCCCGGAGAGCGCCGCCCAGCGGAACGGTCCCAGGCCGCGGCAGAAGAGCGGGCGGATGTAGGCCGGCACGAACCCTGGGAAGTCGAAGGCATTCCTGACGCCTTCCTCCAGGGCCATCTGCCGGATGTTGTTCCCGTAATCCACCGTGGGCACTCCCGCCTGCTGAAAGGCGAGCATCGACTGCACGTGGACTGCCATCGAGGCTTTCGCCGCCTTCGAGACGGCCGCGGGGTCCTGCTCGCGCATCTGCGCCCAGCGCTCGACGGTCCAGCCGATGGGCAGGTACCCGTTCACCGGATCGTGCGCGGAGGTTTGATCGGTCAGTAGATCGGGGCGCACCCCGCGCTCGAAAATGCGCGGCAGGAGCTCGGCGGCGTTGCCGAGGAGCCCCACGGAGCACGGCTTCTTCTGCGAGCCGGCCCGGCTCATGATCTCGAGCGCCTCATCGAGGCTCTCGGTCGCGTGATCCAGATACCCGGAGCGCAGGCGCATGTCGATGCGCGAGCGCTGACACTCGATGGCCAGACACGACGCGCCGGCCATGACCGCCGCCAGCGGCTGGGCGCCGCCCATGCCGCCGAGCCCCGCGGTGAGCAACCAGCGGCCGGCGAGGTCGCCGTCATAATGATGGCGGCCCATCTCGACGAAGGTCTCGTAGGTTCCCTGGACGATGCCCTGGCTGCCGATATAGATCCAGGAGCCGGCCGTCATCTGGCCGAACATCATCAGGCCCTTGCGGTCGAGCTCGTGGAAGTGCTCCCAGGTGGCCCAGCGCGGGACCAGGTTCGAGTTCGCGATCAACACCCGCGGCGCATCCGCATGCGTGGTGAAGACGCCGACCGGCTTTCCCGACTGGATGAGCAGGGTCTGATCTTCCTCGAGCCGCCGCAGTGTCGCCACGATCGTGTCGTAACTCTCCCAGTCGCGCGCGGCGCGGCCAATGCCGCCGTAAACGACCAGCTCGGAGGGACGCTCCCCGACCTCGGGATCGAGGTTGTTCATCAACATGCGCAGCGGCGCCTCGGTCAGCCAGCTTCGCGCCGTGCGCGTCGGACCCCGGGGAGCGCGAATGACACGCTCGGTGTCGACACGCGTCCTGCCAGACTGGCTATGCGGGGTGGTCATATCGAGTCTCCGTGAATGATGGCAGGGCTGCGCCCGCGGCCGCGTCGATCACTGCCCGGCTGCGGACCAGGTGGATGGCGCCTTCAATATCCGCGTGCAGATAGCGATCGTCCGCAAGCGTCGGGATGCGCTGCCGCACGACCTGGCGCACGGCCTCGAGCGGCAGGCTGGATCGCAGCGCGCCGTGAAAATCGCAGCCCTGCGCCGCGGTGATCAACTCGATGGCGATGATGGCCGAGGCGTTCGCGGCCATCGCGCCCAGGCGCCGCGCGGCATGCGCAGCCATGGAAACGTGATCCTCCTGGTTGGCCGATGTCGGAATCGAGTCGACGCTGGCCGGATGGGCCATCTGCTTGTTCTCCGCGACCAGCGCGGCGGCGGTGACCTGCGCCAGCATGAGCCCGGAATTGAGACCCGGATTCGGTGTCAGGAAGGCGGGCAGCCCCGAGAGCGCCGGATCGACCAGCATGGCCACGCGCCGCTCCGCCAGCGAGCCGATTTCACACAGGGCGATCGCCATCGTGTCGGCCGCGAACGCGACCGGCTCGGCGTGGAAGTTGCCGCCCGAGAGGGCCTCATCCGACTCCGGGAAGATCAACGGATTGTCGGAGACGCCGTTGGCCTCCTGCTCGAGCGTCGCGGCCGCGTGGCGCAATAGATCGAGAGCGGCGCCCATGACCTGCGGCTGGCACCGCAGGCAGTAGGGATCCTGGACACGCGAATCGGCCGTCAGGTGCGAAGCCCGGATCGCGGAGCCCGCCATCAGGGCGCGCAGCGCGGCCGCGGTCTCGATCTGACCCCGATGCCGCCGCAGCAGATGGATGCGCGGATCGAACGGCGTGTCCGAGCCCTTTGCGGCTTCAGTGGAGAGCGCGCCGGTGACGAGCGCCGTCTGGAAAGCGGTCTCGATCTCGAACAGGCCCGCGAGCGCACAGGCGGTCGAGAACTGGGTGCCATTGAGGAGCGCGAGACCTTCCTTGGGTCCGAGCGAGAGCGGTGCGAGCCCGACCGACTCGAAGGCCGCGCTCGCCGGCAGGCGCTCGCCGTTCTTCAGAGTCACCTCGCCCACGCCGATCAGCGCCGCGGCCAGATGGGCGAGTGGGGCGAGGTCGCCCGAGGCGCCGACGGAGCCCTGCGCGGGAACGATGGGAGTGAGGTCCCGCTCCAGCATTGCGCGCAGATACCTCACGGTCTCGAGCTTCACGCCCGAGGCGCCCTGGGCGAGGCTCGCGAGCTTGAGGGCGATCATGAGCCGCACGATGGCGGCCGGCATCGGCTCGCCGACGCCCGCCGCATGTGAAAGCACGATGTTTCGCTGCAGGGTGAGGAGGTCGGCGTCGTCGATGCGGACCGTGGCGAGCTTGCCGAAGCCCGTGTTGATGCCGTAGACCGGCTCGCCGCGCGCGAGGATCCTCCCGATCGCATCGGCGCTGCGCGCGATCCGCGACGTGCAGGCCTCATCGAGCGAGGCGCCCGCGCCGCGGTAGATCTCCCGCCATTCGGCCAGGGTGACTTGGCCTGGTTTGATGATGATCATATGCCTAGACAAATAGTATCATGCCTAGGCATATTATCGGACCGTGCCGCAGACCGACCCCATATCGACGCCGCGCCATCGCGAGATCTACGACGCGCTGCGCGAGAGGATCACCTCGGGCGCCTGGCCGGCCGGGTTCAAGCTCCCCTCGGAGCCCGAGCTCGCGAAGTCCTTCGATTGCGCGCGGATGACGGTCAGCAAGGCCCTCGGCGCACTGGCGGAACGGGGCTTCATCACGCGCCGGCGCCGGGCGGGCACCATCGTCAATTCGCCGCGGCCGCAGGAGTCGGTGCTCGAGATCCACGACATCGAGGCCGAGATCCGCGCCGTGGGCCGCCCGTATCGGTACCAGCGTTTCGAGCGCGAGGCGCGGCCCGCGACCTCAGGCGATGCGGCGGTGCTCAATGTGCCGATCGGCACACCGGTGCTCGCGCTCGCGGGACTGCACCGGGCCGACGGTCGTCCACACGCCCTCGAGGAGCGACTGATCAACCTCGAGGCGGTTCCCGAGGCCCGCCGGGAGCGCTTCGACGAGATCTCCCCCGGACGCTGGCTCCTCATCCGCATTCCGTGGACGGAGGCCGAGCATCAGATCTCGGCCCTCAACGCCAGTCCTGCGATCGCGCAGCGTCTGGAGATGGCGCGGAACAAGGCGTGCCTCTGCATCGAGCGCCGCACCTGGCTCGAGGACAGGCGGATCACCTTCGTCCGGCTCGTCTATCCCTGCGACCAGCACAGGCTGATCGCCCGCTTCAAGCACGGTCGTTAGGATCAGTGGTTGTCCCGGGGGACCCCGAACTTCTCGTCGATCTTCTGGTACTTCACCGCCGGCTTCAGCACCATGCCGTCGCCGAGCTGATCCACTAGGCCGCGCTGGATCTCCTGCCAGGGCGTCTGCGAGGGCGGGAAGCGATAGCCGTGCGCCGCCTCGAGAGCCTTGCGCCGGGCGGCGATCTCCGCCTCCGGCAGCAGCATGTTGACCTGGCGCTTGCGCAGGTCGACCCGCAGCCGGTCGCCTGTCTTCAGGATGGCGAGTCCGCCACCCGCCGCCGCTTCCGGTGAGGCGTTGAGAATGGATGGCGAGCCCGAAGTCCCCGACTGCCGCCCATCGCCGATGCAGGGGAGGGAGTGGATCCCCTGTTTGATGAGGTAGGCGGGCGGGCGCATGTTGACCACCTCCGCCGCCCCGGGGTAACCGATGGGGCCCGTGCCGCGGATGCAGAGAAGCGTCTGGCTGTCGATCCCGAGCTCCGGGTTGTCGATGCGGGCGTGATAGTCCTCCGGTCCGTCGAACACCACCACGGAGCCCTCGAAGGCTTGCGGGTCGGCGGGGTTGCTGAGATACCGCTGCCGGAATTCCTCCGAGATCACGCTCGTCTTCATGATCGCGGAATCGAAGAGGTTGCCCCGCAGGACGAGGAATCCCCCGTTCGGCTTGAGCGGATTGCCGAACGGGCGGATGACCGCCGTGTCGATGATCTCCTTCCCGCGGCAGTTCTCGCCGAGGGTGCGGCCGTTGACGGTGCGGGCATCCTCGCGGATGAGGCCCTGCTTCATGAGCTCATTGACGACGGCGGGCACGCCGCCCGCGTGGTGATAGTCCTCGCCCAGGTACTCGCCCGCGGGCTGGAGGTTCACGAGCAGCGGCACCTCATAACCGTACTGCTGCCAGTCCTCGAGCGACAGCTCCACGCCCATGTGCCGGGCGATCGCCGCCAGATGGATCGGCGCGTTGGTGGAGCCGCCGATCGCGGAGTTGACGACGATGGCGTTGAGGAACGCATCCCGCGTCAGGATGGCCGAGGGCCTCAGGTCCTCGTGCACCATCTGCACGATCCGCTCCCCCGTCAGGTAGGAGATCTGCCCCCGCTCCCGGTAAGGGGCGGGAATGGCGCCCGATCCCGGAAGCTGCATGCCGAGCGCTTCCGTCAGCGAGTTCATGGTGGTCGCCGTGCCCATGGTGTTGCAGTAGCCGGTCGAGGGGGCGGAGGAGGCGACCAGCTCGATGAAGCCGGCGTAGTCGATCTTGCCCGCCGCGAGCATCTGCCGGGCCTTCCATACGATCGTGCCGGAGCCGGTGCGCTCGCCGCGATGCCAGCCGTTCAACATCGGGCCCACGGAGAGCGCGATGGCGGGGATATCGACCGTCGCGGCCGCCATGAGGCAGGCGGGAGTCGTCTTGTCGCAGCCGATGGTGAGCACCACGCCATCCAGCGGATAGCCGTAGAGCACCTCGACGAGGCCTAAGTAGGCGAGGTTGCGATCGAGGCTCGCCGTCGGGCGCTTGCCCGTCTCCTGGATGGGGTGCACGGGGAACTCGATCGGCACGCCGCCCGCGGCGCGGATGCCCGCGGCGATGCGCTCCGCCAGCACGATGTGGTGGCGGTTGCAGGGAGAGAGGTCCGAGCCCGTCTGCGCGATGCCGATGATCGGCTTGCCCGACCTCAGCTCCTCCAGCGTCATGCCATAGTTCAAGTAGCGCTCGAGATACAGCGCCGTCATGTCGGGGTTGGCCGGGTTGTCGAACCAGGCGCGCGAGCGCAGGCGCCTCTGGCCGTCGGAAGAGCTCATTTCCTCTGAATTCCTCGTTGCTTTTTGCGGGTGACATCGATCCGGTTCACCCCGATGTCGATTACTTTCAGGATGGCGGCGGCCGCGGTGCGCCCATCGCCGGCCTCGATGGCATCGACGATGGCGCCATGGCCGTTGACCGTCGCCTCGTGATCCGCCGGATCATCGACCGGGGAGCTGTGGGCGAAGGAGGCGACGAGTGCCGTCTCGATGACGCTCGCCATGGAGCGCATGAGGGGGTTGCCCGAGGCGCTGCCGATGGCGAGATGGAAGTCGAGATCCGCCTCGGCGAAGCTCTGACGCGAGTGGTCGGTGCGCGCCATCTGCCGCACGCACTCGCGCAGGCGCGCGATGTCCGCGGGTGAGCGCTGCTTGGCTGCGAGGGCCGCCGCGGCGGGCTCGAGCGCCCGTCGGACCTCGGTCAGGTTGGTCATGAACTCGTCATCGAGCCCGAGCCGCACCCGCCACGCGAGCACGTCGGCATCGAAGTAGTTCCAATAGACCGGATCGCGCACCCGCGTGCCGACCTTGGTCTTCGAGATGACGAAGCCTTTGGCCGCGAGCGTCTTCATCACCTCACGCATCACGGTCCGCGACACCTGGAAGCGCTCGATGAGCTCCGGCTCCGAGGGCATGTTGCCGCCCGGCGCGTACGCGCCCCTCAGCAGCTCCGTGCCGAGGATGGCCGCGATCTGATCGTGGCTCGACTTCGCGCGCTCGAGCGCAAGGCGGCTCAAGCGCGGCATCGGCCGTGGGATCGACTGGTGGTTGGAACGGTATTGCGCTTGTGCGTTCATGGGGCGCGGACCCCGCTATGATTGCGCCGGTGGCGGCGATTCGAGGGTCATATAATATGACTATTGGCACCTCCGAGCAAGTTCTGGTCTCCCGCCGGGGTCACGTCTGCGAGGTTCGCCTCAATCGCCCCGAGAAGCGCAACGCGCTCACCGCCGCGATGTACGAGAGCCTCATCGAGGCCCTCACGGAGGCGGAGGCGGATGAGCAGATCCGCGTGCTCCTGCTGAGCGGCGAGGGCGCCTGCTTCACCGGCGGCAACGATCTCAAGGATTTTCTCAACGTGCCCGATGTGATCGGGACCGATCACGTGATCGCCCGCTTCCTGGGCGCCTTGCGCGGGTTCGGCAAGATCCTCATCGCCGCTGCTCACGGTCCCACCGTTGGGATCGGGGCGACGCTGCTGCTGCATTGCGACCTCGTGATCGCCGCGGCCCGCAGCACCCGCATCATCACTCCGTTCGTGCAGCTCGGCGTCGTTCCCGAAGCGGCGAGCACGCTCCTCCTGCCGCGACTCATCGGTCATCCGCGGGCGGCGGAGATGTTCTTTCTCGGCGAGCCGCTCGATGCGGCCACCGCCCGGGAGTGGGGGCTCATCAACCGCGTGGTGGACGATGAGAGGCTGATGGAGGAGGCGCGCGCGCTCGCCGATGCCGCCGCCCGCCAGCCTCCGGGGGCGGTGCGCGCCACCAAGCGGCTGATGCGCGCCGCCGGCAGCTCCGAGCTCGCCGCGCACATGCTGCAGGAGCTGCGGGAATTCACCGCGCGCCTGCGCGGCCCGGAATTCGCAGCCGCCGCCCAAGCCTTCTTCGCCGCTCATCGACCACCGTCCGATCCCAAGCCCTGAGCCAAGACGACGTCGCAACGTATTTAGGCACACGGATGTGCCCGGCCGCCGCAGGTGGCCGAGTCTCGGGCAAAAACCACGCTTTTTGCCCGAGACGCGCTGGGCCGGGCAGGAGCCCGGATCCAGCGCTTTGACAACGGAACCTGAAGCCTGCCCGGACCGTTCTCTCGCGATGGCTGTCACGCGAGACGACATCGGCCGCACCCCCGCGCCGGCCCGGCCGGGGCGGCTGCAATGGACGCTGAGCCGGCTGCGCGCCATGACACCGCGAGAGTTCGGCTTCAGGCTGCGGCGCAAAGTGCAGGCCGACATCGAGCGCGCCGGCGTCGGCCTCGCGCACCCGTCCGCACCCGCGGGCGCCTCCGGCCAGCCGTGGGTATCGCCGTTGCCGCGCGGTTTCAACGTGCGGCGCTACACTCGTGCGGCCGACAAAATCCTCGAGGGCCGCTTCGACGTGTTCGCCCTTCAGGATGCGCCGCTCGGCTTTCCCCCCCGCTGGAATGCCGATCCCAAGACCGGGATCGAGGCGCCGCTCGAGTTCGGTCTCGCAATCGATTACCGCGACCCGGCGCGAGTCGGCGACATCAAGTACCTGTGGGAGATCAACCGCCACCTCGAGTTGGTCACGCTGGCCCAGGCATGGCACCTGACATCGGATGAGCGGTATGCGCGCGGTGCCCGCACCCTCGTCGATTCCTGGCTCGAGGCCGCTCCCTACCCCCGGGGCGTCAACTGGTGCGCGAGCCTCGAGCATGCGATCCGGCTCGTCAACTGGGCTTTCGCGTGGCACCTTCTCGGCGCCGATGGCGCGGGCGTCTTCGCGGGCGCGGACGGACGGCGCTTTCGCGGCCGGTGGCTCGAGAGCATCTATCGGCACTGTCATTTCATCGCCAGGCATTTCTCCCGTCATTCCTCGGCCAACAACCATCTCCTCGGGGAGGCGACCGGCCTGTTCATCGCCTCCCTGACCTGGCCTTTATGGCGCGAGAGCTCGCGCTGGCGCGATCGGGCCCGCGCCGAGCTCGCGCGCGAGGCGCTGGTGCAGACCTTCGAGGATGGTGTCAACCGGGAGCAGGCGGTGTGGTACCACCACGCCGTGGCCGACATGCTGCTCGTCGCCGGCCTCTTCGCGCGCGTCAACGGCTGCGGCTTCGGCGCCGAGTACTGGCGGGCGCTCGAGTCCATGCTCGATTTCCTGGCGAGCATCATGGACGTGAGCGGCGGCGTACCCGCCATCGGCGATGCGGACGAGGGGGTGTTGGTTCGCCTGGCGCCGGCCGGCGCCGCGGATACCGGCGCGTGGCCCGGAGTCTATCGATCGCTCCTCGCGACCGGCGCGGTGCTCTTCGGCCGCGCGGAGTTTCGCCGCAAGGCCGGCGAGTGCGACGAGAAGACCCGGTGGCTCCTCGGCGATGCCGCCGCGGAGCGCTTCGGGCAGCTCGACCCCTCGCGGGCCCATCTTCCCGTGCGGCGCTCCTTTGCGCGGGCGGGCTACTACGTGCTCGGCGATGAGCTCGAGACCCCGGAGGAAGTCAGAATCGTCGCCGACGCGGGCGCGCTCGGATACCTCTCCATCGCCGCCCATGGGCATGCCGATGCGCTCGCTTTCACGCTGACCGTGGGTGGCCGGCCCTTTCTCATCGACCCGGGCACCTTCGCGTACCACACCGAGCGGACCTGGCGCCGCTACTTCCGCGGCACCTCCGCGCATAACACCCTGACGGTGGACGGCGAGGATCAGTCGGTCTTCGCCGGCCCCTTCCTCTGGCTGCAGCACGCCGAGGCGACCGTGGACGATTTCGTCTGCTCACCGGCGCTGCAGGTGCTGGTGGCGCATCACAACGGCTATCGACGCCTCGCCGATCCGGTGACGCATCGGCGGACCTGGCGCTATGACCCGGCGAGCGCGACGCTCGAGATCGCCGACGAGCTGCACTGCTGCGGGGCGCACAGCGTCGAGATCTTCTGGCATTTCGCCCCGGAGTGTCAGGTCGTCTTCGGGGACGGCCGTGTCACTGCCGAGCGTGACGGCCTGCGCGTGGAGCTCGAGCCGCCCGATGGCGTATCGGTGACTCTGGCGCGCGGGCGCGACCCGCAGGGCGGCGGCCGTCCGCTCGGCTGGGTCTCGAGCGGCTTCGACCTCAAGGAGCCGGCTACGACCGCGGTCTTCGCGGCCCGTATCCGCGCGGATACCCGACTTCGGTCGCGGCTCTCGATCCGGCGCCGGCCGGCGCCTTGACGAAGAGCGCCTCGTAGGCGGCGAGGAGCTTCGGCACCTCGTAGGCCCAGGCGAGTTGGCGCTCCACCCGATCGCGCCCGAACTGGCCCATTCGCTGCCGCCGCGCCGGATCATCGAGCAGGGTCACGATCTTGTCGGCGAAGTCGCGGGAGTCGTTCGGGCGCGCATAGAGCGAAGCCTCGCGGGCGGAGAAGCGGCCCTCGGTGAGCTCGAACTGCACGATCGGCTTGGCGAGCGCCATGTACTCCATGATCTTGTTCATGGTGGACTTGTCGTTCATCGCGTTGACTTCGTCGCAGTTGACGCAGACATCCGCGGTGTTGAGCACCTCGAGCAGCGTCTGATCGGGCACGCGGCCGAGGAACTCGACATGAGCCTCCAGCCCCATTTGCGAGTTGAGGCGCCGCATCTGCTCGAGCGCGGGGCCTCCGCCGACCAGTATGAACTGCACGTCTTCCCGCCCGAGATCGCGTACGATGTGCCGCGCCGCTTCGAGCAGGTACGGGATCCCCTCCTGCGCCCCCATCACGCCCACATAGCCCACCAGGTACCTGCGGCCGCGCTTCCACTGCGGCACGGGCGGCAGTATCCGCAGGCGCTCGAGACTCGGGCCCGAGCGCACGACGAACACCTTCTCCGGCGCCATGCGCCCGCGCTCGAGGGCGAGCTTGCGATAGCTCTCGTTGGTGGCGATCGAGACGTCGGCCGCGAGGAAGGTCAACCGCTCCATGAGGCGCACCAGCCAATAGAAGAAGCCGCGGCGGCCGAACTTCGCCTCGTAGAGCTCCGGATTGATGTCGTGATGATCGAAGAGGAAGCGCTTGCCGCCGAAGAGCTTGAAGAGCGCGGCGATGAGGAAGATGTTATCGGGCGGGTTGCATGCGTGGATGGCATCGAAGCCGTGGCGCCGCAGCACCTTGAGGGAGAGCGCCAGCTCCCAGAAGAGGGACGAGGCGTATTCCAACAGGTAGCCCCAGGCTCCGCTCGCCTCGAGCGGCAGCGGATGGCGGTGGATGTGGATCCCCTGGATGCACTCGTAGCGCGCCTGGTAGCCGCGCCCCGTCGGGCAGATCACCGACACCTGATGGCCGTTCGCCGCGAGGGCGGTTGCTTCCTGCCATACGCGCCGGTCGAAGGGCACCGGCAGGTTCTGCACGATGATGAGGACGCGCTTACCAGCAGATGCCGGCGTAATTGGCATGACGCTCCTCGATCTGGGGGATGCGCACGAAGTCGATCACGAGCTGGTCGGTTCGCAGTCGCTCGGCGAGGCCGGTGAACTCCTCGCCACGGTTGCCGATGACGATGACGTCCGCGTGATCGAGCACTTCCCCGACCGAGGCGACCATGAGCCGCTCGATGTGCGGGATGCTCTTCATGATGTACTCACGGTTGGCGCCCGTGAGCTTGGCGAGATTGACGTTGCGGTCGTAGAGCCGCAGATCGAAGCCCTTGCCGAGCAGGCGCTCGATCACCTCGACCAGCGGGCTCTCGCGCAGATCGTCGGTGCCGGCCTTGAAGCTGAAGCCCAGGAGCCCGACCTTCTTGCGCCGCGCGGCGAGCACCATGGCGATACCCTGCTCGATCTGCTCCTGATTGGAAAACATCAGCGAGTTGAGCAGCGGCGTCGAGACATCGTGACTGCGCGCCTGGTAGGTGATCGCGCGCAGATCCTTCGGCAGGCACGAGCCGCCGAAGGCGAACCCCGGCTTGAGATAATAAGAGGAGAGATTGAGCTTCGCGTCCCGGCAGAAGATGTCCATGACCGCGTGGCTGTCGACCCCTAAGCTCTTGCAGATCTTGCCGATCTCGTTGGCGAAGGTGACCTTGGTCGCATGCCAGCTGTTGTCGGCGTACTTCACCATCTCGCCGACCTCGACCGGGCAGCGGATCACCGGCCCCGGGAGCCCTTCGTAGAGGCTCTGCACGATGTCGCCCGAGCGCGAGTCGGTCGCGCCGATCACGGTCTTCGGCGGGTTGCGGAAGTCCGCCACGGCGGTGCTCTCGCGCAGGAACTCCGGGTTGTGGCAGACACCGAAGTCCTCCCCGGCGCGCCGCCCGCTGGTGCGCTCGAGCGTCGGTATCACGAGACCCTTCAGCGTTCCCGGCAGGATGGTCGAGCGCATGACCACTACGTGGAACCCGCTCTTCTGCCGCAGCGCTTCGCCGATCTCGGTGCAGACTCTCTCTATATAACGGAAGTCGAGATTGCCATTGGCCTGACTCGGCGTCGGCACGCAGATGAAGGTGACCTCGGAGTCGAGCACCGCGCTCGGCGCGTCGCTGGTGGCGCGCAGCCGCTTTTCCGATACCGCGCGGCGCGTCAACTCCGCCAGCTCGGCCTCCACGACCGGCGCGCGTCCGGAGTTGATGAGCTGCACCTTGTCGCAGTTCGGGTCGACACCCGTCACGACGTGGCCACGATCGGCGAGGCACGCCGCTGATACCGCTCCCACATACCCGAGCCCGAATATGCTGATTCTCATCTTGATCGACTGCGCGCTCCGGACCGCTATCCAGCTCGAGGCTCCGCAAGAAGCATTCCGGGTCCGGCGAGTGTTGGTAAATGGCGACGCTGAAGATTGGCGCGGCCTTTGCACGCGCCGTTGACAGCGATATCCGACTTGTATTCAGCGGGCGACGAAGAGCAATATCACCGCGTCGTCACACTCGGTCCGCATTCTCGCAGTCTGCATCGGAGGGGATTCCACATGACATCATTACCGCAGACGCAGTTGAGCTTCGCCGTTCAGGACGGCCGCCGTCGCACCTCGCCGATCATTCCCGCTGCCGCGACCTCGGCCATGGCCCGCGCTCGCGGCCGGCAGGCGCTGCCGGCGGTCAATCCGTCACAGGAGTTCGGGTGCGTGGACTGGTTCCTGTATCCGGACGCGGCCACGGCTGAGGCTCGAGCCCAGCGAGCGAGCGCCTGACCCTCAGCTCGCGATTGCGCGAGCCCCGAAGACCGTCGCCATTCCGGCGAAGGTCATGAGCAGCGAGACGGCGAGGTGCGTGGCGATTTCCGCCAGTGCCCAGAGCATCTGGCCGGCCTGCAGCGAGGCCACCACCTCGGCCGAGAAGGTGGAGAAGGTCGTGAGGCCGCCGCAGAATCCCGTGATGATGAGGAGCCGCCATTCGGCGGGGACCGCCGGGAAGGTGGCGAAAAACGCCACCGCGGCGCCGATCACGTAGCCGCCGATCGCGTTGGCGGCCAGAGTGCCGGGCGGCAGCAGCGGGAACGCGGCATTCAGCCGGTTACCTAGCCACCAGCGCAGCAGCGCCCCGGCGCTCGCGCCCACACTGACCGCCACGACCGATTTCCACATGCCGGTGCCGCCCGCTGCAAAGCGGCAAAGGCTACGCTAAGTCTACTGCATGGACCAGCCGTGGCTGACCACGAGCGACTGGCCCGTGAGCGCGGCGGACTCGAAAGAGGCAAAGAAGAGGGTGGCCTCGGCGACGTCCTCGGGCGTGCTGAACTCCCCGTCCACGGTGTCCTTCAGCATGATCGAGCGGATGACCTCGTCCTCCGAGATGCCGAGAGCCTTGGCCTGCTCCGGGATCTGCCGCTCCACGAGCGGCGTGCGCACGAATCCGGGGCAGATGACGTTTGCGCGCACGCCGTGCTTGGCGCCTTCCTTCGCGACCACGCGCGCCAGCCCGAGCAGTCCGTGCTTGGCCGTGACATAGGGAGCCTTGAGCACCGAGGCCTCTTTCGAGTGCACGGAGCCCATATAAATGATGCTGCCGCTGCCCTGGGCGTACATGGGTCCCAGCGCCGCACGGGTCGCGAGAAATGCCCCATCGAGGTGAACGGCGAGCACGCGATGCCAGTCGGCGAGCGACAGCGCCTCGAGCGGGGAGATGACCTGAATGCCGGCATTGCAGACCAGGATGTCGATGCGACCTAGGGTGGCCACCACCCGGGCGATACCGTCATCGACCTGCTCCTCGCGGGTGACATCCAGCGCGAGCGGCATCGCCCGTCCCGCGCCCTGGGACAGCCGGGCGGCAACTTTCGCCGCCGCGGCGCCGTCGAGGTCGGCAACCGCGACGCGCGCGCCCTCGCGCACGAAGGTGCGCGCGATCTCGAGGCCGATGCCGCTCGCCGCGCCGGTGATCACCGCGACCTGGTCTTTGAGCCGCATCGGCCTTCCTGTCGCTTTGGACATCAGTAGTGATAGGTGACGGTCGCGGAGTAGGTGCGCGGCGGTCCGTAGAACCCGATCTGGCTGATGCCGCCGATGAAGGAGTTGGCCGGGCCGATCGGCGGATCGCCGAAATCGTAACCCGCCACGCGGTAGAGCTTGTTGGTGAGGTTCTTGCCGTCGATCGACAGGCGCCAGTGGCCGCTCGCGGTGCTGAACGCGAGGCCGGCGTTGAGCAGGCCGAAGCCCGGCTGGTCGGTCACGCTGGGCGTCGTGTTGGCGACTTTGGTGAAGCTGCGCCAGTCGTAGTCCACCCGGGCGAGGAGGGAGCCCGAGTCGAGGAACCACGTATAGGCCGCGTTGGTCGAGGCGGTGAAGCGTGGAGCGTTGAGAGGCTTGTTCTCGTCGGCGACGTTGACCGCGGCGACGCTCGCGCCGCAGCCGGGGGCGGCGGTGAACACGCTGCAGGGAATGAGATAGTCCTTGTAGTAGGAGTCGAGGTAGCCCACGTTCAGCCCGAGCGTGAGCGCGCGGCTCGCGCGCCAGGCCGACTGCAGCTCCGCGCCTTCGTTGATCTGCTTGCCGGCATTCAGTACCGCGGTGAGGTTGGTCGGCGCACTGGCGTACTCGACGAACTGCTGCACGCCGATCTGCGCGTCCGTGTACGGGTCATAGAAGGCGGCCAGGTTCAGGAGCAGGGTGTCATCGAGCCAGGTGGACTTCAGGCCCACCTCATAGTTGTTGGCCACCTCGGAGTTGTAGCCGTTCTCCGTGCCCGGAAACACTGCGGCGTTGCCGCGCATGTCGAAGCCGCCGCTGAGGAAGCCGCGGCTGTACATGGCGTAGCCCATCACGTGCGGAGTGAAGTGATAGTCGACTCCGAGCCGCGGAGTGATGTTCACGAACGGACGCTCGCGATCGTAATCGGTGACCACGCCCGGATCGGGGAAGAAACCGGCCGGCACCGCGTTGGGATTGAAGAACGTCTGCCCGGGCGAGAGCTGGTCGGGGGCGATGCTCGCGTAGTCGGCCTGGTACACGTGCGCGGTCTTGCGATCCTCGTTCCACCGGATACCCACGTCGAGATCCAGCGCATCCGTCAGCTTCCAGGAGGTATCGCCATAGACCGCCGAGCTCTTGGTGTGCACGCATCCCTGCACGAGCTCCGTGATGTAGAGGTCGAACGCAGGAATTCCGAGCAGATTGAGGGAGCCGATCGAGGCGTTGTAGTCGCCGCAGGCGGTGCTGTCCATGAAGAAGACGCCGGCGACGCCCTTGACCAGATCGTTGGTGAAGGTGAGGCGGCCCTCGGCCGAGCTCTGCTGGTCCTTATAGAGGGCGGGCACCTCGAAGAGGTTCTCATCGGTCTCCGCGAAGTTGATGAACTGCTGCCCGTGACCCTCGTAGTAGGCGCCGATGAGCTTGAGGTCCAGGTGATCGGTCAGCTTCTGGCTGTAGGTGCCGGAGAAGCCGCTGCGATGGAAATAGTCCCTGCCCACCGGCATGTCGTCGTACATGTCAAAGGGATTCGCGAGCTGGGGAACCAGGTAGTCGTTGAGCCGGTGCCCGCCGGCGGCATTGGAGTTGTCGAGGATGTCGTCGGCGACCAGCACCAGCTTCGAGCTCTCGCCCCAGAGGAAGGTCACATTCGCCCGGCCGGCGAACACGTTCTTGTTCGAGACGTCCTCGCCGATGAAGTTCTGCGCGCTGGGGGCCTCCCCGGGTTGCGCGACCACGTGTCCGTAGCCTCCGCGCCTGAGCTCGCCGAGCGACAGACCGAAGTAGACGTGGTCGTCGACCACCGGGGTCGAGAAGTTGAGCTTGAAGTCGTGCTCGCCGTAGTTGCCGGCGGTCACTGAGGCTGTGAGCGACGAGGGGCCCACGATGTCGCGGGTGACGTACTTGATCGCACCGGCGATCGTGTTTTTGCCATAAAGAGTGCCCTGCGGGCCGGAAAGGACCTCGAGCCGCTGGACGTCGAGGACATCGAGCAGGGCGGCCTGCGGGCGGGCGAGATAGACGTCATCGATGTAGACGCCGACCGCCGGATCGAAACCCCAGAGCGGATCGCTTTGGCCGACGCCGCGGATATAGACGTTGATGGTGCTGCCGGTCGCCCGATCCGCGGAAATCTTCATGTTGGGCACGAAGCTGTTGAGGTCCGCCAGAGTCGTCACGTCCCACGTTTGAATCGACTTTGCCGTCACCGCCGTGTCGGTGAGCGGCACGTTCTGCAGGTTCTCCGCCCGGTGCCGGGCGGTGACCACGACCTCCTGCAGCTCGGCCGGGCTCGTGCCTTCGGCCGGCGCCGCGGAGGTGGCGGGGTCCTGCGCGGCCGCCGCGCCGGCGGCGAGCAGGCCACACGCCAGGAGGAATGTGCTTGAAAGCTTGTTTGACATGGCCGAGCCCCCTCTGACCCAACAGTCGCTGATGCCGCTCGTCGTCGGCGAGTATTGAACGACCGTTGAAGATTAATACAACGGTTGTTGAACTGCAACGGGAGGAGGGAGCCGCGCCGCGGGCGCCCGCGGCCGGCGCTTCCGGCCGACCCCCGGGGTCGACGCCTCTGGACCGGCGGCGCGGGTGGGGTCCGCGACCCTGGCCACAGCACCCGGACTCGGCGCGAAACCCGCGGCCGGCGCCGGCGCTGCGGCTAGAATGGCCCGCTCAAAGGGGGGAATAGATGGCCCGCTCCAAGCGAACCACAGCCAGGCGAACCAGCCCCAGACGAGCGACCAAAGACAAGCTGCTGGATGCCGCGGAGAAGCTCTTCGCCCGCCAGGGGTTTCACGGCACCTCGCTCCGCGACATCACGGGAGCGGCCGGAGTCGATCTCGCGCTGGTCGCCTATCATTTCGGCGGCAAGAAGCTGCTCTTCGCCGCCGTGCTCGAGCGTCGCGGCGCCGTGCTGAACGACGAGCGCCTGCGCCGTCTGGCGCAAGTGCGCCGGGCCGCCGCCCCGCAGCCCGCGAGCACCGAGGCGGTGATCGGGGCCTTCTTCGACCCCATCCTCGACTTCCTCGACCACGCCGGCCCCGGCTGGCACAGCTACTTTGCGCTCCTCGCCTGGGTGAACAACTCCCCGGAGTGGGGCCGGCGCCTGATGAGCAAGACCTTCAACGCCACGGTCCGCGAGTTCATCGGCGCCCTGATGGAGTCCCTGCCCGGTGTCGCCCCGGAGGATGTCTTCTGGGGCTACAACTTCCTCACCGGCGCGCTCACCCTGTCGCTCGCCGAGACCGGCCGGCTCGACGTTCTCTCCAACGGCCTCTGCCATTCGAACGACGTCGCCGCCCTGAGGGCGCGCCTCGGCCCGTTCGTGGCGGCGGGCCTCAAGGGGCTGGCGCAGCGCCGCAACGCCTAGCAGGCGCCGCGGCGGCGATCAACGCACGAGGTTGTCGAAAGACACCCGCGGGCGCGGGCACGATCGCACCCGCGGCGGATTCATGGGACGCGGCTGGTCGAATCGCTGGGTGGTCAGCCAGCACTCATCGAGTGCCGAGCAGTAGCAATAGCGGACACTGAGATTGCTTCCGTACTGGGAGTGCAGCGCGTCCCATACGGCCGCGCCGCTCGCGTTCCGCTCGACCTGAAGAAAGGGGTGGGTCTCACCGGCCCTGACCACTATGCCCTCGTCGGAGCCCGTGCCGAAGGTGACATCGCGCCGCAGGGCCGCGATGTCGCCGGCATGGCCGGAGCCTTCTTCCGCCTTGGCGCAACAGGTGAGCAGCAGCTGCCAGGGATTGCGCTGCGGCTCGCCCTTCCAGAGGAGCTCGAACGATTCCAGCTTCGCCGGCCCGATGCCGTTGTTGGCGATGATGAAGCTCATGAGGCGCGGGTCGGTCTCGCTCTCGTAAATCTGGACGTACGGCCAGGATTGCGAGGCGACCAGGTCGCGGTTGGTGCGCTCGGTGTCGTACGCCATCCAGAGTGACAACGCCGCGATCGCCACGGCGCCGATGGCGAGCGCGCTCTCGGCCCAGTGCCGCTCGAGCAGCGATGGCAGACCCTTCCCGGACATGGAGACTCCCCGACAACCGGTGACCCCGGCGGACTCTACCGTACCGGCCTGGCTCGCGCGACCGCCCTCTAGGTGGCGCCTGCCGCGCGCCGGCGCACCGGTGTTCAGTAGCTGACTTGCGGCGGGGGCGGCATCACGCCACCGGGAGCGGCTTCGGCGGCCGGGCGGCACGCATTGCGCTCGACTGCGAGCAGCGCCGCGCTGCTGTTGGCGGTGATCGTGCGGCTCGGCACGCCGATATCCCGCTAGCCGCGGTCGTACCGGAATCGCCAGCGG
>Ga0134128_10002303_pt1 | contig 23746 bp, 13 predicted proteins | sample KB31754_FD_96462 | JGI IMG/M metagenome (GOLD analysis project Ga0134128, IMG submission 96462) | Terrestrial soil microbial communities with excess Nitrogen fertilizer from Kellogg Biological Station, Michigan, USA - KB3-175-4 | ecosystem: Environmental > Terrestrial > Soil > Unclassified ... | reverse complement strand
TTGTGTCACGAACAAGAAAATTCAAACTGACCGCGGCCCCCAGCGAGGCACACGATGGCCTCCCCAGTTAACGCAGGTAATGGGTCAGTTTGAATTTTGACTCTTTGTGTCACGAACAAGAAAGTTCAAACTGACGGCCGCCACAGCGCAGGCGCGGTTTGCAGCGTTGCCGCGCAATGCAGTACACTCGTTGCTTCGATGAAACTTTGTTCGATGAAACAAGTTCGACGCGGGCAGGCGCCATGCCCTGAGTGCAAATCATTTGTGATCCGGCGATGGGCCGGTTTGAATTTTGACTCTTTGTGTTGCGATTAAGAAAATTCAAACTGGCCGAGCATTGTGAATCCATGGAGACTGTTTGAATGCTGATTGTAATGCAATCGCACGCCACTGAGGAGCAGGTCCGCGCCGTCTGCGAGCGCATTGAATCGCTCGGCTTGCGCGCTCACCCGATTCCCGGCTCAAACCGGACGGCCATCGGCATCACCGGGAATTCCGGCGCAATCGACATCGGCTCGCTCGAAGCGATGTCCGGAGTAGTGGAATGCATTCCGGTCAGCAAGCCCTATAAACTGGTGAGCCGCGACGCCAAGGAAGAAAACACCGTTGTGCGCATTCCTACTCCCGCCGGAGAGGTGTGCATCGGCGGCGCGGCGTTGGCCATTATCGCCGGACCTTGCGCCGTCGAGACTCGCGAGCAGGCGATGGCCGTGGCGCAATCTGTGAAGGCTGCCGGCGCGCATCTTTTTCGCGGCGGCGCATACAAACCACGCACGTCGCCGTACAGCTTTCAGGGCCTGGGCGAGCCGGGGCTGAAAATTCTGGCGGAGGTGCGCGAGCGATTCGGTTTGGGCATCGTCACGGAAGCGATTGACAACGAAAGCATCGATCTGGTCGAGAAATACGCCGACGTGATTCAAATCGGCGCGCGCAACATGCAGAATTTTTCGCTCCTGAAACGCGCCGGCAAAGCGTCGAAGCCCGTGCTGCTGAAGCGCGGCATGTCCGCAACGCTGGACGAATTTCTAATGGCGGCCGAGTACATACTTTCCGAGGGGAATTATCAGCTGATTTTATGCGAGCGCGGCGTGCGCACGTTCTCCGAGCACACGCGCAACACGTTGGACCTGAGCATCATTCCAGCGGTGCAGTCGCGCAGCCATTTGCCGATTCTGGTGGATCCGAGCCACGGCACGGGCCGGCGGAATAAAGTGCTTCCGCTTTCGCGCGCGGCGATTGCAGTGGGCGCCGATGGTTTAATCGTGGAAGTGCATCACGATCCGGACCACGCCCTTTCCGACGGCGCGCAGTCGATCATTCCGGAAGAGCTCGAGGAATTGATGAAGGAAGTCCGCCAAATCGCCTCGGTCGTTCATCGCACGCTCAACTAGCCAAGCCGTGACAACACCGTCATCTCTTTTTGTAACGCCCCCGCCGCCAGGCCGCCCGTCCAAATGGAAATTCAAATGGAACATCCGGCTCCTTTTTGTTCTGGCGATTCTGCTGGCGATTTCGATCGTTGAAATTGTGCGCGAACACCGGCCGTCCATTCTGCGGCCGGGCCTGCATTTATATGCCTACGTAGCGAACACGGCGGACGGCACGCTGACGACGATCAACCTGGTGAGCCTGACGGCGGTCGCCACGATTCCGGTGGGGCCCTCGCCCAGCGGGATACGCGCGCATCCGAAACGCGACGAGATCTGGGGTGTGAGCACTTCGGGCGGGTACGTATGGGTGCTGGACACGCGGTCGAGCCAGATCGTCGCGCGCATTCCCGTGGGAGCCAGTCCTTACGCGATTGACTTTTCGCCCGATGCAACACGAGCGTACGTGGCCGCGTCAGGCTCGGACGCCGTGGTGGCGATCGATTGCGCCTCACGACAGATCGTTGCGCGCGGGCGCGCGGGGCGGCGTCCGTGGATCGCCCAAGTGACGCCGGATGACAAATTGGTTGTGGTGACGAATCGCGGCGATTCCACGGTATCTTTGCTGAACACGCTGACGCTAGCGCCGCTCGGAGTGGTGCATGTGGCGCCGCAGCCCGAGCAGATTGCTATTCTTCCCGATAGTTCGAAGGCGTTCATCTCTTCGGGCGATTCGGACCAAATTTCCGTAGTCGAGCTTCGCAAGCCCGCGCTGATCGTGAACCTGCACCTGGGCGGATCTGCCGGCAGCTTGGTGCTGAAGAGTGACGGCGGCGAACTCTATATCCCATCGCCCGATGCTCACGGCCTGCTGATCGTCAACACGTGGACGAACGAAGTGAGCGATTACACGCTTCTTGGTTCGGCGCCGACGCGAGCCGTACTTTCGCCCGACGATCAGTTTCTCTACGTCGCGGACTCGGCCGCATCGGAGATCGTTCCGATCCAAATTAATTTCCGCCAGGTTCTGAATCTTGACGTCGTGAAAACAGGCCAGCAGCCCCAAACGCTGGAATTCACGCCTGTCGGCGGCATGTTGCTGGTGGTGGATACGGCTTCTGACGACCTCGCGGTGATTCGCACGGTGGGCTGCTCGCAACCGGGCAGCTCGGCCGGCTGCCTGATCGCGATGATTCCCGTGGGACGCGGCCCTCGGGACCTGGCGATTAAACAATTTTAGTTTTTGAGCCTGCGGTTATTGCACCGTAATTGACAGGTTCAACGTGCGCGTGGTTCCGGCCATCGTCGCGGTCGCTTGAACGGTGTAGGTTCCCGCTGGTGTGCCGGTCGGTGGAGTCGTGCTGCTTCCGCCGCCTCCGCAAGAGGCGAGGAGCAGAAGGCTCAACAACAAAATTGGGCGCAAGACGCGAGATTTTGTGTCACGCGGACCGACGAAAAATGGAAGCGTGAGCACCAGGAGCAACATAATCGCCAGTGGCATGGCGGGAAGTATCCGTTGATGCACACGCGGTCTTGCCGTCGGCAAGATCGAGCTGCGCGCCATGGTGGTCACGCTCACCGTGAAAGGAACGGGCGTCGCTCCAGAAATCTGCACGGGACTTGGAGACGCGCTGCATCCGCCCGCGGGCGGCGCGTTCGTGCATCCCAGGGTGACGCTTCCGGTAAATCCATTCACGGGACTCAGCTGCAACGCTATGCTCGCCGTTTGCCCCGCCGCCACGGTTGCGGAAGTCGTCCCGCCCGGCGCCGCGCCCATCTGGAAATCGGTCGCGGTTCCGGTGAACGTTACCGGCGGATTCGCGTTCGCGTTGTCGCTGAGTGTCAACGTTGCGGTACGCGTTCCCGCCGCCAGCGGGAGAAAATCGACATCGAGCGTGCAATTCGCTCCCGCCGCCACGCTGATATTCGTTCCTTTCGCTGCAACGCAGCTGCCTGAAGCTTGGAAATCGCCGGCGTCGGCGCCTGCAAAACTCACGCCGCTGATGACCAGCGCGCCTGTCCCGCTGTTGTTTACCTGAATCGGCTGCGATGAGCTCGCAACGCCTACCAGCGTTGAACCGAATTGCAGCGTTGTGGGCGCGGCCTGAACGATGGGCGCTGTTCCCGTTCCGCTTACGGTGACCGTCTGCGGCGAGGGCGTGGAATCGTCGGCCACGGAAAGCACGGCCGAGAGCGGCCCTGACTGAATCGGCTGGAACGTCACCGAGATTGTGCAAATCCCGCCTGCATTCAACGTAGCCGACGGCGCCATGGGGCAATTGTTCGTCTGCGCGAAATCACTGGGGTTCGCGCCGGCAAGGCTGATGGACGAAATCGTGACGGGCGAAGCGCCCGTGTTCTTGAGCGTCGCATTTTGCGCCGCGCTCGGAGGGCCTTCGTTTTGCGTTGGGAAGGTCAAGCTCGACGGCGTCAGCGACACGCTGGCCGTGGCGCCTGTCCCGCTGAGCGCGTGGGAAGGTCAAGCTCGACGGCGTCAGCGACACGCTGGCCGTGGCGCCTGTCCCGCTGAGCGCGATGGTCTGCTGCGACGGATTGGCGTTGTCGGAAATCAAGATGCTGGCTGTGCGCGGGCCGGCCGCCGTAGGCTGGAACGTTGCGGAGATTGTGCAACTCGCGCCCGCGGCCAAAGTTCCGTTTGAGACGAGCGGACATGTGGACGTCTCCGCGAAATCGCCTGCATTCGGCCCCGTAATTCCGATGCCGGCAATGGACAGTGCCGCGCTGCCCGTATTCTTGAGCTGCACCGGAGGCTGGCTTGTCGAGCCGCCGACATTAACGGTTCCGAAATTAAGCGTGGTGGTTGCCAGACCAACGGCAGGAGCAGCCGCGGTGGCTTCGGTTCCGGATAACGCAATTGCCGCCGTGCCTGTCGCCTGATTGCCCGTGTCGACGAAAGATATTTCCGCGCGCGCCGTCAGATTCTGCGGCGGATTCGGTTCGTTGGGAGCGAAGTCAACGGATATTGTGCAGCTCGCGCCCGGCAAGATTGCCGCGCCTGCGCTGCATGTGTTGCTTCCTCCAAAGGCAAAATCGGCAGGGTTGACGCCGGAAATCTTTGCGCTGGTGATGCTCAGGGTTGCATTTCCCGTATTCGTGAGAATCGACGTGCCCGGCGCCGTCGTTGCGCCCTGCGCGACATTGCCAAAACTGAGCGACGTCTGCGACAACGTAACTTCTCCAGATGTTCCTGTGCCTGTCAGCGTCAAGGTCTGCGGCGCGCCCACTCCGTCGTCAGCCATCTGCAGCGCCGCCGTTTCGGTTCCAACAATCGCAGGCGTAAACGTGACGGCGAAACCGCAATTCCCTCCAGGCGCAATAGGCGAATTGGACAGGCAAGTATTCATCTGCGAAAAATCGGCGCTGTTCGCGCCCGTGATGGTGACACCGCTGACGTTCAGATTCGCGTCGCCTCCATTTGTGAGCAAAATGTTCACGGGCGGCGACGCGGTGCCTGCCGGCAACGCACCGAAATGGACGACCGCCGGGTTGAACGCGGCGCACGCGGTTGCGCCTGTGCCCAGCGCGACCTTGGTGAGCACGGCATCCGCGAACGCAGTCGTCGCGGCGCAGCTTGTGCACGTGGGCTGGAATCCGTTGTTTGCATTCGTTGCGAGCGGATAGTCATGCGCCAACGTATCGCCGAAAATGATTGCATCGCCGGCGGAGTCTGCCGCCACTGCGTTGGCCTGTGCAGTCACGCTGCCGCCCAAAAAGGTCGCGTAGACCAGCGACGGCGCTCTGCCAATTGTGGGATTCAATTCGGCCAGAAACGCATCCTGAGCGCCGCTGAATCCCTGCAAGGAACATAAGATCGGAAAATCCCCGGAACCCGCGCTCCCCGCGACGTAGACTTGCGTTGGAGATAGCACCGCGATTCCCGAGCCGGTGTCCGCACCCGTTCCGCCAAGATAGGTCTCATATTGAATCGAAGGCACGCCGCCCGTGGTTTGGCTGATGACGGCGAGAAAAGCGCTGCTGCTTCCCTTCAACGTGGTTTGATAAGCCGCATTCGTCACGCCGGAACTGGGGATGAAATCGGGCGATTGCGTCGCCCCGGTGATGTAAGCGTCCGGCGGAAGGGACGCGTCCACTGCAATTGCCGCCGCCTGATCGGATTGGCTTCCGCCGAGGAAGCTCGCGTAGACCAGGCCTTGCGCGCCGAGCTTGGGATTTATTTGCATCACGAATCCGTCGAACGCGCCGCCGCCATACGCCTGCTGAAATGCATTCGTCGCGGGAAAACTCACGGGAATCGACGTAAACCCCGCGACATACGCATTGCCGTTCGCGTCCACTGCAACGCTCGAACTCCCCGCCGTCGCGTTGATGCCAAAATACGTGGAGTACAGGAGCGCGCCGGATCCGGCGGCGAATTCAGCCAGAAATCCGTCGGACGTGCCGCCACCGTAAGCAGCGGCGAATCCATTCAGCGCCGGCGTCATCGGCAAATCAGTCGAAGCCGTATCGGAAGTGACAAAAATGTTCCCCGCCGAATCCGAGGCCACGCCGGCGACATTCTGAGTCGCCTCCGCGCCGCTCCCGCCGAAATACTGCGAATAAATCAACCCGTTGCCCGTCCCGTTGAGCTTTGTGATGGTCAAGTCCGACGGCCCACTCAACGCGCTGCCATTCGTCACGGGAAAATCGGCCGACGTGGTCCATCCAACCACGGCAAGTCCCGGCGGCGTGGTGGTTCTGTCAATTGCCACCATGCCTCCCAGATCGTTCTTGCTGCCGCCGATGAATGTCAAATAAACGAGCGAAGACGCTCCGCTCTGCGCCGTGTCAATCTTCGCAACAAAAAGATTCGATGTACCTCCGAGCGGGCCTTCATTTCCGATGGCGGTTTCAGGAAAAGCTGCAAGCGTGGTCGTGCCGCCAACGTAGATGGCTCCGGCGGAATCCACCGCGACGCTGTCGCCCTTTTCCGCTCCGTTGCCTCCTAAAAACGTCGTGTAGCTGATTGAAATGGACGGGTCGATTACAATTGGCAAATCCGAGCGATGCTTTCCAATTACAAAACCGACGACATTGGATGCGAACAGTTTGTAGCCGCCTGCAACATTTAATTCTTTTCCGCCGTCGGTCTGATAGATTTTCGGCCTGCGCATCACGATTTGCCGTCCATGCGCGCGCAAAACGAGATTGCCGCCACGGTCGAGGTACATCGCTTCCGCGCCCAGAGCTCGTAATCGCACATTTCGCAGCACGCTGCCTGGCGACGCCAACACGTCGTACTCGAGCCCGCCCTTTCCGCCGTAGAATCGCGCGGAGATACCGGGATATAGTCCAGCGTATTCAACTGAAGAATATTGCGGCACGTCTCTCAACCATTTTCGCGGGTCGCGCCCCAACAGGTAGTTCGTCTGGCCGCGCAGCATTGCCCGTCCATGCGCTCGAACTCCACGGCTTGATCCGAGGAATTCCAGTTGCAACGTGTCTTGAGATGCAGGCCTCGTGCCTGCGCCGGCCGCCTTGGCTAGCGCCCAAGACAATTCGAGGCCATGTTGCGTCAGAAAAACCGTGGCATCGTTTGCGCGCGCGATGAACTTCACCTTAGCGCCCGCTTGGCCAGCGTTCGGCTCAAACGCCCATGGCAAATTGGCAAGGGAATTGGCAAGTTGTTGCTTCGGAAGCGTGGAGAAGACTGGCCGCGGTGAGGGCAGGCGAACAATCGCGGTATGCGGCAGGTGAACCGGCGAAACGCCAATTCCCAGAGCGGCGAGTACGCATGCGCAGAGAGCACAGCCCAGCCACACGATTCTCCCCGGACCTTCACAGGCCAACGAGATACGTCGCAGCCGGAACAATCGCGGTTGTTTCACTGTCGCAGGATCGCGGGTTATCGAACCCTTAGTCCACTGAGAGGTGCAGCCGCACTATTGCGCGGGCAGTATGGGCGTGTCAACTACGTATTTATTTAGTACAACGTTGGACGCGGAGACGGTGGCACGCTATTGCAGAGGCCATGCGTAGAAATCCGAGCCCAGCAACACTTCGATGAATCCCCCGGGAGGCAGGGCGTCGACGGGCAATCCGTTGCGCCAGAGGGAGACACTGAAACGCAGCGTTTTCTGCCCGGCGAGCAAAAATAATTCTTTCGCCACGCTCATTTCGATGATTTTACCCAGGGCTACGGAGACTTCGCCGGGCGCGCCCTGCAACACTGTTCCCTGTCGTTCGGCGGACATGTCTGCGACGTTGCCATCGTGCACGCGCGCCACCAGCTTCATCTCCGACTGATCCTCGAACACAAATCGAAACTCGCAATCGCCAAGTTGCTCGAAAGGCTCTCGCAGCGAGTCGACGCGGAGGTAAAAACGGCCGGCGCTGAATCCGTAGAATATTTCGCCGATGCAATAAACTTGCCCGTGCATGGCGGCGTCGCGCCGTTCCGCGGCGTAATAGCCTGCTCCGAGCCATTCAAAATACGAGGTGACACGGCCGTCCACTTCGACATGGAGCCAGTCCGTGGGCGGCACGGGACAGGAACGCAACAGAACTCTCTTGATGGGATGGGCCAACGCTTCGGGCGCTTCGCGACCCAACGCTGAATAAACCTCCACCAAATGCTTCCGGTACAATTCGTCGAATTCCTGATCGTTGGCCGAACCGTGTTCGGGCCCGTACCACCAGCACCAATCACTTCCCTCCGCGGCGAGCAAGGCGTCATACGCAACGGGAAGATCCGCGACAAGCGGAGAATCTGGCGCTCCTTCCTTGACGGTTGCCTGAACTTTCGCATACAGTTCGCGCGCGTCCCGCAGCAATTCCCACGCGCGAATGTCTTCCGCATCGCCAATCCAAATGTTGAAATTCGCGTCGATCCACGAGCCCGGGAAAATTCCTTCGAGCGCGCCGATTTCGCCGGCCTCGGCAATCGCTTCCGTGGCGGTCAAGGCACGAATGTCGGGATCATCATCAATGCGTCTGTAGAGCTGTTTTAAGAATTCCCTTCCGCTGCCGGGATAATATTCCCAGGCGTTTTCACCATCGAGAATCACCGCCACGGTGGCCGGCTTCGCCCCGTGCGCGCGCTCGCCGATCAAGCGCAAGCGGCGGTGAAAATCGCCGGCGGCAGCCGAGGCATCCATGCGCGAATAAACGAAGCCTATTAAATCGGACAAATAGTGGTCGCGAAAAAATCCGTAAATTTCCCTGCCGCCAATCCTGAATTTCCACGGCGAATACAATTCGTGCGCGTTTTCCGGAAAGCCCGCGGCGTCGCGCCAGAATCCGATGTTGCGGGTTCGTCCAAGAATGCCTTCGTCCGTGGCGAACCAGCGGAAGCCCAATTCCGCAGCGATGTCCAAAGCCTCGTCAGAAACGGAACCTTCGGAAGGCCACAGTCCGGCCGGCTGCTGTCCGAAAATTCGCCGGTGATAATGGCGCGCGCGAACCAGTTGTTCGTGCGCGTCCTCGGCGAACCGAAAGGGAGGGACGAGCGCCGGCGAATGCGGATTGGCGACGCGCGCGATTTGCGAATCGCAGAGGAGCGGCAGTATGGGATGGTAGAACGGCGTAGTCGAGATTTCGATTTGCCCGCGTTCAGCGGCGGCGCGGTATTCCGGCAGTACACGCGCAAGCAACTCTGCCTGTTTTTCGCGCAGCGCTTGCTTGTCCGCTTCTGTGTAATCCGCGACCTTCCGTGACAGCGCTGAAACGATCGGATCGCGCGCCAAATATTCTTCATCCATCCACGCAAGCTGCGACAATAATTGCAAATCCCGCCAATCCCGCGCGCCGAATTGCGCGGCAGCCCGCTGGCCCGATTCCTGTGTCCATCGAAATAGCTCAACAAATCGCGGCCACCGGCTCATCATGTGCTCATGGTTCAATTGAAACGCGCGATGCAGAATTTCGCGCTTGTCGGGCGGCGTGAGTTCATCGGCGGACTTGAACGCCACACGAAACCACGGATCGTCAAAGTCGCCGGCGGCGTACTCTTCGATTTGCTGAGCTAGCGACGGAACCACATTGAACGTGGCATGCAGGCGCGGAAACTCCGCGAGCGCCCTCACCATTCCCCAGTAATCTTTCAGCGCATGCAGACGCGTCCACGGCAGGATGTATCTCTTGGTTGCGGGGTCCCGGTATTGCGGCTGGTGCATGTGCCACAGAAGAACCAAATGCACACGGCTCATGCGCTACGACTCTCCGGCGACTTCCGTGCCATCGTGTTAGAATGACACCGCGCTACCATGCGCATCCTCGACCGATACATCTGCCGCGAAGTCGTCACCCACGCACTGCTGGGTCTCGCCGTTTTTACTTTTGTTTTTTTCGTTCCGCAGCTTGTACAACTGATGGCGCTGATCGTCCAGCATGCAGGGACGGCCGGCGAGACGGCGTGGCTCCTACTTTCCTCGCTGCCGCCAGTTCTAATCTTTACGTTGCCCATGTCCATGCTGGTGGGAGTGCTCATCGGGCTGGGGCGTCTCTCCGCAGACAGCGAAATCGTGGCCCTGAATGCGAGCGGCGTCAGCCTTCGACGTTTGCTGGTTCCCATCGGCGCTATTGCTTTGACGGCCACGATTCTCGCTTTCAGCATCACTCTCTGGCTGGGCCCGCGTTCCCTGCGAACGCTGCGGTCCCTTGAAACTCGTCTTCGTGCCTCGCAGGCTTCTTTCTCAGTGCAGCCGCGAATCTTCGACGAGCGATTCCCGCACGTTGTTCTCTATGTACAAGACGTCGGCGCTTCGGGTACACGCTGGCGCGGCGTTTTCCTGGCGGACTCAAGTTCCTCTGCGGGCCCGAAGGTAACATTCGCAAAGGACGCCATTGTAGCCGCCGATCCGCAGCAGGACAAGCTCGCACTGCACTTCGACGATCTTTCGACTCACGAGTTCAACCCAAAAGATCCGGAGCGCTACAACCTTTCCACCTCGGCCGCTCAGTCCATGGATGTATCACTCGAAAATGCCGAGGCGGCTTCTCAGGGCCCCCGAAAACTCTCCGATAAAGAACGATCGGTCCGCGAATTGCTGGCCATCAAAGGACCTGGCTCGGTGGAGGCGCGGATCGAATTGCAGGAACGTTTCGCTTTTCCGAGTGCGTGCCTGCTCTTCGCTCTTCTGGGAGTGCCGGTGGGAGTCCGTCCACGCCGCGGCGGCCGCGCCGCGGGATTCGTGCTTACCGTGCTGTTAATTTGCGCCTACTATTTGTTGTTCGTCACCGGCGTCCATCTTGCCGAGCAAGGATCTGTTACGCCGGCGCTTGGCGTCTGGACGGCCAATATCGCAACGTTGCTGGTCGGCTTAGTTCTGCTGCGCCGCATCGAGCAGATACGCCCCGAGGCGCGATGGCTCGAACACGTGCGCGACGTTTTTCTTCGCAACATCGGCGGCAAAGGCCACTACGCGGGAGTCGCCGGAGCACCCGCCCCTTTACCGAATGGCCGCGCGCCGCTATCGGCCGGCGAACCGCGCCCCTCCAGTTATAAAACCAGCGCGTTTCCGTTGATCTTCGATGTCTATCTTCTCCGCACTTTTGTTTATTGGCTTGTCCTGATGCTGGTCGGATTCATGATTCTATTCGACGCGTTCACGCTTTTCGATTTGCTCGGCGACATTTCCCGAAACCACATTCCGGTTCTGATGGTCGGGAGTTACTTTCTTCATCTGCTGCCGATGATGGTCTACCAACTTCTTCCGTTGGCGGCTCTGGTAGCCACACTGATTACGCTAGGCATTCTCTCGAAAAATAACGAGGTAACGGCTTTCAAGGCTTGCGGCATCAGTCTGTTTCGCCTGGCGCTGCCTTTAATCCTCGCCGGCATAGTGCTCGCGGGCGCCATGTTCCTTCTTGATGACACCTTCCTTCCCTACGCCAATCAGCGCCAGGATGCGATTCACGACCGGATCAAAGGGCGCCCGGCGCAAACCTATTACGAACCGGCTCACCAGTGGATCTTCGGAGAAGGCGGCAAAATCTACAATTACCAGCTCTTCGATCCCGACCACAATTTGTTCGGCGGGTTGAACGTTTTCGAACTCGATCCGGCAAATTTTCAAGTTCGCCGGCGAGTCTACGCGAGCCGTGCCTCTTGGGAGCCGAGCCTGAACGCGTGGGTGCTGGAAAACGGCTGGGTGCGGGATTTCAGCGGCACTGCCATTACGCGCTACGCACCATTTCGCGTGGCTTCCCTGCAGGATATCTCCGAGCCTCCGTCCTATTTCAAGCGCGAGGTGTTCCAGTACTACCAGATGAATTGGTGGCAGCTAAGAAATTATATTCGCGGACTGCAGAAGGCCGGCTTTGACACTTCGCGGCTCTCCGTCGAGTGGCACAAGAAATTCGCGTTCCCGCTGATTACCGCCATCATCATGTTCCTTGCGATGCCATTTGCTTTTTTGGTTGGCGCAAGGGGAGCAATGGGAGGATTGGCGCTTGCGGTGGGAATCGGGATCGTTTACTGGGCGACCGCGGCGCTCTTCGAAGCGATGGGCGCAGTGGGACAATTGCCGCCATTTCTCGCGGCGTGGGCTCCCGACGCAATCTTTGCTTTCGCGGGACTCTACTTCTTCTTAAAGATGCGGACGTAGGGGATAGTTAAAGTAATTCGTGAACTGTCAATCGCGACCGTTTTTCCGGGTCGCCTCCTATTTCGAGATCAGCGATCGCACTTTCTGAAGCACCAAATCGATCCCTACTTCGTTGTGTCCGCCTTCCGGAATAATAATGTCCGCATACCTTTTGCTGGGTTCGACGAATTCCAGATGCATGGGCCTCACCGTTTTCTGATATTGCTCGACCACCGATTCAAGGGTGCGTCCGCGGTCACGTATGTCTCGGACGAGGCGTCTGATGAATCGGAGGTCAGCGTCCGTATCGACGAATATTTTGATGTCCATCAGATTCCGGAGCGCCTCATTCTCAAAAATCAGTATTCCGTCCACCAATATCACGGGCTGCGATTCGAGCCGCGCCGTTTCGTGAACCCTTTGGTGCTGCGTGAAATCATAAACGGGCCGCTCGATGGAATGGCCCTCCTTCAGCTTCTTAACATGTTCGATAAACAGCTGTGTATCAAGCGCGTTCGGATGGTCGAAATTACGCTGCGAACGTTCCTCGAGGGGCAAATGCGACAAGTCTTTGTAGTAATGATCCTGCTGAAGGACAAGCACGCCACTGTCAGCAAGCTCCCGCGAAAGCCGGTTCGTGATCGTTGTTTTTCCCGATCCCGTTCCGCCGCAAATCCCAATTACAAATGCCGAAGAGCTCATCGCGTTTTGCGTTTTCCGTTCTTCTTCGCGGCTTTCTCTTCAATCACCGCCTGGGCCGCGGCCAATCTGGAAATTGGCACACGGAACGGCGACGCGCTTACGTAGTTCATCCCCACCTTGTGACAGAATTTCACGCTCGGCGCGTCTCCGCCATGCTCTCCGCAAATTCCCACCTTCAATTTCGGCCGCGTTTCTCTGCCGCGGGCAATGGCCCACTCGATCAACATACCAACGCCGGCTTGATCGAGGGTCTGGAACGGGTCGGCTGCAAAGATTCCGGCTTTCTTCTCGTCGACATACTCGGGCAGGAATCGTCCCGCGTCGTCGCGCGAAAGTCCCATTGTGGTTTGCGTCAGATCGTTTGTGCCGAACGAGAAGAACTCCGCGACTTCCGCGATCTGATCCGCGAGCAACGCGGCGCGCGGCAACTCAATCATCGTCCCCACCAGATAGTTAAGTTTTACTTTATGTTGTGCAATCAGCGCATCCGCGACTCGCCGCGTCTCGACTTCCAAAATTTTCAGCTCTTTCCTGTCCATGACGAGCGGATGCATAATCTCAGGGAACACTTTAACGCCGCGCTTCTGGCATTCAATGGCCGCCTCGATGATCGCGCGCACCTGCATCTCGAGAATTTCCGGATACGTGATGCACAAGCGGCAGCCGCGGTGCCCCAGCATCGGGTTCGACTCGTGCAGTTGCTCCACGCGGCGAATCACCGTTTCGACCGGGATGCCTATTTTCTTCGCCAACTCTTCCTGCTTGGCGCGTTCGTGCGGTACAAATTCGTGCAACGGCGGATCGACCAGGCGAATCGTTACAGGCAGTCCGTTCATGGCTTCGAAAATGCCGATGAAATCCCGCCGCTGGAAAGGCAGGAGCTTATCGAGCGCGCGCTGTCTGGCCTCCTTGTCATCGGCCACGATCATTTCCTGTATGGCCAACTGCCGCTCGATGCTTTTTTCGGGCTGCTCGAAATCCTTGAAGAACATATGCTCCGTGCGGCAAAGCCCGATGCCTTCGGCGCCCATTTCGCGAGCGCGCCGCGCGTCGACGGGAGTATCGGCATTGGTGCGTACGCCCAGCCTGCGGATCTTATCCGCCCAGCCGAGCACCACGGAATAAGCCTTTGGCGCTTCGGGACGCGCCAGCGGAATCTCTCCCTCGTACACAAAGCCTTCGTTTCCATCAATCGTGAGGAAATCTCCCTGATGAATCAGCCGACCGTTCACATGCATTTCTTTCTTCGCATAATCAATGTCCAACGCTTCGCAGCCGACGATGCAACACTTTCCCCAGCCGCGCGCAACCACCGCCGCATGGCTCGTTTTGCCGCCTGTCGCCGTCAAAATTCCCTGCGCTGCGTTCATTCCGCCCACGTCCTCGGGACTGGTTTCGCGCCGCACAAGAATCACTTTTTCGCCGCGCAAGGCCCACTCTTCCGCTTCGTGCGCGGTGAACACGGCTTTCCCCGCGGCCGCTCCGGGCACGGCATTCACGCCGGTGGCGATTTTGCGTTTGGTCAACTCATCTCTGGTGGCCGTGGGCGCAATCACGGGATAAAACAACCGTTCGACATCCTCCGGCTGAATTCTTTGCAGCGCCTCTTCGCGCGAAATTAATCCTTCATCCGCCATGTCCATGGCCACCTGGAACGTCGCCGCGGGCGAACGTTTCCCGGTGCGCGTTTGCAGCATGTACAGCTTTCCGTCTTCGACCGTGAATTCCAGGTCCTGCATATCGCGATAATGATGTTCAAGTTTCTGCCGCACACCTTCAAGTTGTTTATAAACTTTCGGCATGCGCTTGGCCATTTCGCTCAAGTGCATTGGTGTGCGAATTCCCGCGACGACGTCTTCGCCCTGAGCGTCGATGAGGAAATCGCCGAAGAAGATTTTCTCGCCCGTCGAGGGGTCGCGCGTGAAGCAGACGCCCGTGCCGGAGTTTTCGCCGCGGTTTCCGAACACCATCTGCACCACGTTCACCGCCGTGCCCAGCAGGCCGGTAATCTTCTCCACGCGACGGTAGGTCACCGCTTTCTCGCCCATCCAAGATTCGAACACTGCGCCGATCGCGCCCCACAGTTGTTCTTGCGGATCCTCGGGAAAATCCTTGCCGGTCTTGCTGCGGAAATATTTTTTGTACTCGCCGACCAGATCGCGCCAGCCTTCGGCCGGCACTTGTGTGTCGTCTTTCACCTTAAAGCGAGACTTTAACTCTCGCAGTTTCTCTTCAAGCTCATCCTTCGGCAATCCAATCACAACCGAGGAGTACATCTGAACGAAACGCCGGAACGCGTCGTACGCGAACCGCTCGTTGCCGGTGATCTTCGCGAGGCCTTCCACGGAGCGCGAGTTCAGGCCCAGGTTCAGAATTGTCTCCATCATTCCCGGCATGGAGCGCGCCGAGCCTGACCGGACGCTCACGAGAAGGGGATCCTTGGCGTCGCCCAATTTCTTGGCCGTGGTTTTCTCCAGGCGCGCGAGATTAGCCTTCACCTGCGCCGGCAATTCCTTCGGATATTTCTTGCCGTGCTTGAGGTAGTAATCACAAGTCTCCGTGGAAATCGTAAATCCCGCGGGGACGGGCAAACCGATGCGGGTCATCTCCGCAAGCCCGGCGCCCTTGCCGCCGAGAATTTCTTTCATCTGCCCGCTACCTTCTGCTTTCCCTGCTCCAAAATAATAAACGTATTTCACCGGGCCTCACCTTTTACTCGAAGTTTGTTCCACTGAAAATTCCAGAAAGAATGTCGGCGCGTCGACAGAAAAGTCAGCCGACAAATGGATTTGCAAATTAAATATCTACTTTAACATTTGCCATTCATTTCTCTTCGGCAACCATTTCCGAAAAATCCGCGATGGTCGAAAATTCCCGCAACAAACCGGCGAGCAGCGCCAATCGATTTTTCCGTACCGATGCATCCTCGTCCATCACCATCACGTCATCGAAAAATCGATCGACGGTTGGCCGCAACTCTGAAATTGACTCCAGCGCTTCCTTGTACCTTCCTGCTCGTTTGTGCGCTGCCGCGCGCTCCGCCAGCACGAGCGCTTCACGATGAAGCTGTTTCTCCGCCTCTTCGCGAAAGAGCTCTGCCTTAACCGAGCCGCCATCCCCGCGGCCTGGTCCGGCTTTCTCGAGTATCTTCCTGATGCGTTTGAAGGCTATCGCCAAGGGCGCGAAATTCTTCGAATGGCGTATGCTCTTGAGCGCCATGATGCGGCTGCGCACGTCGAGCAAATCATCCGAGCTCGCCGCCATAGCGGCGTTCACTTCGTCATACGCGAATCCCTGTTTCTCGCGCAGCAAGTACTTCGCGCGCTCGCCGATGAATTCCAGCACTTTCTTTTCCATCTCCGGCGCCACTTGAATTCCCGGCTTGTACGCGGCCAGTCCCTTTGCGCTCGCTGAAATTGCGGCGGAGAGTGAGAGGGGCAATTTGCGTTCGAGCAAAATCTGAACTACTCCCGAAGCCGCGCGACGCAATGCGAAAGCATCACTTGAACCCGACGGAATAATTCCGACCGCGAAGCACGCAACCAATGAGTCGAACTTGTCGGCGAGCGATAATGCGCATCCGGTCAGATTCCGCGGAATGGAATCCTCCACACCCACAGGCTTGTACTGATCGTAGATCGCCCACGAGACTTCCTCTTGCTCTCCCTGGGCGCGCGCATAGAGCCCGCCGACGATTCCCTGCAGTTCCGTAAACTCCCGCACCATCCCCGTTGCAAGGTCGCATTTGGCTAACTCCGCAGCCCGGTCGGCCGCGCTCACGTCCGCGCCGTGAATCCCTGAGTCGAACCATTGTCCGGAAATCCACCGCGCCAAATCGCGGACGCGATCCGTCTTGTCGCGGTAGCTGCCCAACCTTGATTCAAATGTGACGTGCGCGAGCTTTTCCAGATACTCGCCGAGACGCCGCTTCTGATCCGACTCCCAGAAAAATTGCGCATCCGCCAGCCGCGCGCGCAGCACGCGCTCGTGTCCCGCGCGAACAAGGCCCGAGCGATCCTTATCCAGATTGATCACGGCGAGGAATTGCGGCTCGAGTTCGCCGTCGCGTCCCTCCACCGCAAAGTATTTTTGATGGTCGCGCATCACGGTGATAAGGATTTCGGAAGGTATATCCAAATACGCGGGATCAAATCCACCGGCGATCACCGAAGGGTACTCGTTGAGGTACACGACCAGGTCCAAGAGCCTCGCGTCTTCGTGCGTGCGCCACTTGCTTTTTGTGGTCAGTGTGCGAATTTCCTTTTCGATCTTTTTGCGACGCTCGGCCGGCTCGACGATCACGAAATTGCGCCGCAACTTTGCTTCATAATCCTTTGCGCCCGTCACACGAATTTTCGACTTCCCCAGGAAGCGGTGTCCTTCGGTTGTGTCACCGGCCACAATGCCTTCATATTCCACTTTAACAATCTGGCCTGCCAGCAGCGCAACGATCCACCGCACGGGCCGGGTGAATCGTGCACCCTTCTTGCCCGTCCAATACATCGAGCGCGGAAAGGAAAGTTCGCGCATCGCCTGCGGCAAAATTTCCGCGAGAATGTCTTTCGCATTGCGCCCATAAACAATCTGCTTCGCGGCGAGATATTCACCGCGCGGAGTTTGCACAATGTAAAGTTTTGGTAGAGGCATTCCCTGTTTCTGGGAGAAGCTTTCCGCGGCGCGTGTCGGCTGGCCGACATTGTCAAACGCAACCGATTTTGGCGGCCCAAGAATTTCCTTTTCCTGATCCGGTTGCCGCAGCAGGACCGCATCTGAACTGGCGCCCAACCTTCTCGGCGCTCCCCAAGTTCGAATCGCGCCAATTAAAATTCCATTGGCGCTAAAATGCTTCTCAAGTATTTGTTGAAGTTCGCTGCAGGCCTTCGGAATAAGTCCAGCCGGAATCTCCTCACATCCAATTTCAAAAAGGAATTCGCCGCGTTCTTTCATCGCCGCACCTGCCCTGTTGCCTGCGGCAAACCGACAACTGGCTGCGGCGCTTCATCCCAACCGTTCATTGCGCAGTACTCCGCTGCGACGCGGCAACACAGCGCGCGCACTCGCCCGATGAGCGCCGCGCGTTCCGTAGTTGAAATTGCTCCGCGTGAGTCCAGCACATTAAATAAGTGGGAGCACTTCAAACAGAAATCATAAGCCGCCAAAATTGGCGCGGATTTCCTGACGCTGCCTTCGGCGTGCATGCCGCCATGAGCGCCCTTGGTCCCAAGAATCGCTTTGGCTTCCCTCTCACACAAATCAAACATCTCGCGCGTGCGCCCTGGATCCGCCCATTCGAAACTGTACGCAGAGAATTGCTGCTCCTCGGCCAAGCGTATATCGCCGTACGTAACGTCATCCGACCATCGCAACTTGAACACGCTGTCGACGTTTTGCAGGAACGCAGCGATTCTTTCGAGCCCGTACGTCAGCTCGCACGACACGGGATCGAGATCCAGTCCACCGGCCTGTTGGAAATATGTGAATTGTGTAATCTCCAGACCATCAAGCAAGACTTGCCATCCGACTCCCCATGCGCCGAGCGTGGGCGATTCCCAGTTGTCTTCCTCGAAACGAACATCGTGATGCCGCAAATCAATGCCGATGGCGCGCAGGCTTTCGAGATAGATATTCTGCACGTCCGCGGGAGGGGGCTTAAGTATCACTTGAAGCTGCGTGTGTTTGTATAGACGATTCGGATTTTCGCCGTAACGCCCATCCGCAGGACGCCGGCTCGGCTGAATGTACGCGACGCGATACGGCAGCGGACCGAGCACACGAAAAAAAGTTTCCGGATGCATCGTGCCCGCGCCCACTTCCACATCGTACGGTTGTTGAAGCACGCAGCCGCGCTTCGACCAGTAGGTTTCCAACTGCAGCACGAGATCCTGAAACGTAGGACCGACGGGCTTCCCTGCTCCAGCGTTACTTGCAGTTTTGCGTTTTACGATCTTTGCGGTCTTTGACGTCACAGCGCCGTCTCCAGCATTTCTCGCGACACCAGTTTGCGTTCCATTTGATGTTCGATCAAATCCAATGAATACCCTGAAAGCTCCCGGAGCGTCGCTCTCGGGATGCTGCTCGCTTCGATCTTGTCCAAGCGGTCCGCCAACATTTTAATACCTGCCTTCAACGCGCCCGCTGAAATCGGCTTCATCCCGATGCCCCGGCAATTGCCGCAAAAAACTCCCGGGACGGTGCGGCTCGCAAACGCGGGAACTCCCGACAATTCCCTTCCGCAGCGGGCGCACCGCTCGAAAGATCCGAGCCATCCTCCCAATCGCACGGTCCACAGGGCGAAGTAGGCTAGCGGCAAATCGATTTCCTTGTGCTGCTTGATCGCTTGCGCCGAAAGCAGCAGCAATCGAAATGCCGGATCGGCCGCTTCCCTGTCCGGCAGGACCGCCTCGGTGATTTCAGCCATCAACGTTAACGCCACGCCGGCGGCGTAATCTTTGAACACGTCGACGAACGACTCGATCAGCTCACACTGGTTGATGCGCACCAGTTCGCGAGTCTCGCGCTCGAAAAACCAAATGCGCACATAGGACATGCGCTCGAGCGTGGAACCGAAGCGGCTCTTCGTTTTGCGCGCGCCCGCAGCCACACCGCGCACGCGTCCCATCGACCGGCTCAGGAAACTCACCAATCGATCTGCCTCGCCGAGCGGATAACTTTGCAGCACGATTGCTTCTGTCTCGTGAAGTGGCATCGGCGTGTCGGCGCGCCGACTTCTACGTGCGCCTCAGCACGCTTGCGCCGCGCGCAGCGAAACTAAACTTCTTACCATAGCCGCGCACACTCCGCAATCAATCCCGCGAAATTTTCTGTTATGCCAAAATTTGTTTCGCACATTTTCTCTTCGCGCGACTCACATCTTCATTTCAATCCACGTCGGCTTAAAGTAAATCTTTACGTTGGCGCGCGGATAAAATCATGCGCGGTTCGCGCCCTGATTCCGACATCAGCGCAACCATTGTCAAACAAACTCCCTCTTGATGTAGTTCTTTAACTGCCTCGTTCTCGAAGTTTTTCGGTACCGTGTTGCACATGCGGCTTCCCGCCGCGCTAAATTCAATCTTTCACGATGCGGTTGAAGGGATGAACTCATCGCCTCGAAGCTCTCCTCACCCTTTTTGCTTGACGAATTGCTCCGCCGTGTCCTAACTAATCGGGTCACTTCATGATCCCCTTAAAGAATCTTCGACCGCGCGTCCACTTCCCCACGGTCACGCTCGCTCTCATCGTCATCAACTTCATCGTCTTCTTCTATCAACTCACGCTCGACCCTCGCGCCCTGCAATCCTTCATCTTCACCTACTCGATGATTCCCGCGCGCGCGCAGTTGGCTCTGGCTCACTCGCAATACACACTTGCGCAAGGCTTCGTCCCGCTGTTCACTTCCATGTTTCTGCACGGCGGGTGGCTGCACATTATCGGCAATATGTGGTTTCTCTGGCTATTTGGCCCGAATGTGGAAGACCGCCTGGGCCACGTTCCCTACCTCGGTTTCTATCTGGTGTGCGGATTGGGGGCGGGCATCGCGCAGACGGTTTTCAGTTTGGGTTCCACGATCCCCGGACTCGGCGCGAGCGGCGCCATTGCAGGAGTGCTGGGCGCATACGTTATTTTCTTTCCGTCTTCGCGAATTCTCACGCTCGTCACGCTTTTCTTTTGGTGGTTTTTCGCGCGCCTTCCCGCGGTGCTTTTCATCGGACTCTGGTTCGCCGTGCAGTTTTTGAGCGGCCTCCGCTCGCTGGGCAACTCGCAAATGGGAGGCATCGCCTGGTGGGCTCACGTCGGAGGTTTTCTGCTGGGAATGTTGCTCGTTTCAGGGATGCGCCGCAAACAGCCAGAACTTTATTACGATTCTTAAGCGCCCGCGCCGGCCAGGCCATGCTTCGCGATCCGGTCGGCCAGCCAATCTCCCAACTCTTTCGTGCCCAGATGGCCGCCCAAATCCGGTGTCGTTTTGCCTTCGCGAATCGCGCTTCTCACGGCCGCATCAATCGACTTCGCTTCGCGTTCCCATCCTAAATATTCCAGCATCATGGCGCCCGCCAGCGCGGACCCGAGCGGATTCGCAATGTTTTTCCCCGCGATATTCGGCGCTGAGCCGTGGACGGGTTCGAACAGCGAAACTTGTCCCGGATGAATGTTCCCCGAAGGCGCCAGCCCCAAGCCTCCTGAAAGCTGTGCGCCCAAATCGCTCGCAATATCGCCAAACAAATTGCACGTCACAATCACGTCGAACTGTGAAGGATCGCGCACCATCTCCATCGCCAGCGTATCGAAATACAGGTGCCGCGACTCGATTTCCGCGTATTCCTTGCGCACCGCAGTCCACACGCGCTGCCACAGGCCGTGCCCATACGTCATGGCGTTCGATTTATCGCTCATGCATACGCGCTTCAGTTTTTTTCGCTGCGCGTATTCGAATGCGTAACGAATAATTCTTTCGACTCCCTTGCGCGTATTCACATCTTCCTGCACGGCCACTTCATCGGGCGTATCGCGTTTGAAATTCCCGCCAATTCCAGCGTACGCGCCCTCAGTGTTTTCGCGGAACACAATGAAGTTGACGTCCTTTTCGTCGCGATCGCGCAAAGGCGTCAAGCGCTTGTCGAACAGCACGCACGGCCGCGCATTCACGTATAGATCCAGCCTGAAGCGCAGCCCGAGCAAGATGTCCGCTGCGTGCTGGTTTGACGGGACGCGTGGGTCGCCCAGCGCCCCAAAAAGAATCGCGTCGAAGTCCCGCCGCAGCATTTCAGGCGCATCGTGCGGCAGCGTCGTCCCGTCGCGGAGAAATCGGTCAGCGCCCCAATCGAAATGCGTAAATGCCAGCCGCTTCCCGCCCGCCGCACATGCCGCTTCGAGCGCCTGCAGCGTCGGCGGCGTGACTTCTTTGCCGATCCCGTCTCCGGGAATCACGGCGATTCGTTTGGTATTCGTCATTACGCTCCCTTAAAGTATTACATGAGCTTCAGTTTCGCGTATTCGGCCCTCGCCTGTTTGAGCACAGGAATGTCCGGATCAGCACTCTTCCACAACGCAAGGAAATCCTGATACGCAGCGCGGGCTTTCGCGCGTGCCGCATCGGGAGCAGTGCCCTGCTCCGACGCAGGCTGCATGGCGTAGGCGCGAGCGATTTGCAAATGCGCGAGCGCGCCGATGGGTTCGTTCAGCACAATTCCTGGATGGTCGAGAATCCTTTGAAACTCGGCGGCGGCTTCGCTGCCTTGGCGCGCGGCGAGATACGCTTCCCCGCGAACGTAAACGGGATACATGGCGGTCCAACCATAAACGCTTTCCGTCGTCTGCCCAAGTTCATATGGCGAGGCGGCTCGGAGAGCGTCGATGGCATCGCCGGGATTGCGACGGCTCAGGGCAAACAGGGCGCGGAGAGTCGGCAAATAGTTGTACTGCACGACGGTGTCTTCCGGCAATCGCTTGCTCAAATCGGCGGCCAGCGCCTGGGCGCGATTGGCATTCCCGGCGAACGCGTAGGTCAGAGCAGTGGCGTATAGCAGATCGCGGACGGTGGAACTCCCCGCCGCGCGCGCAATTCTTCGCTGGGCCTCATCGGGATTGCCAAACAGCGCCTCGCGCAGCCCCGACAGAGCGAGGTAGGTTGCCGGCGCCTGTTTTTCTCCGGCCCGTTCGGCGGAGTCCATCGCGCGGCGGGAAAGCGCTCGAGCGGCGCTGAGCCTGCCGGAGTACGCGGCGGTTTCGGCTTCGAAGTTCAATAGCTGGTCTTCGATTCCCGGAATGCCTGCGGATTGCGCCACCTGCTGGGCCATACCTGCGGCATCGTTGCGCAAGAACGCGATTTGATAGCGGCCCTCAAGAAAGTACGGGTGATTCAGCTTGCGTCGGAGGGCCTGCTGAAAGAGCCGAGTTGCCTGGTCCAGCCGATTCAGAGCAATGTAATCGTAACTGAGAAGCGCGTAATGGACGGGATCGTCGGGGTTCAAGCGGACGGCTTCCTCGCCTGCCTCGACGCCTTTCTCGTACTCTCCGGTCTCCGGGTAGATTGCCCCCGCCAGATTGTCCAGCACATCCTCCGCTCGTGGATACGACTGATGCCAGAGGTTGCAGATTTGTATCGCTTTTTCAAGATTCCCGGTGACCTTGCTCTCGAATCGTTCGGAAACGAGATATCGCTCCGGCTGGCTTGTTCGGTCGCGCAGTTCATACGCCTTTCGCGTGTAGGCCGAAGCAACGTCGGATTCCCCGATGTCGTTGTACAGGATGCCGAGAAAAGCATAGGCGGTCGCGAAATTCGGGTCGAGTTCGACGGCGTGCTTCAGGAATGGAATCGCGGCGGCATCTCCGGATGTCTGCAGGACGCGGATCCCTGAACTGAACGCCTGAAGGGCCTCGAGCGACGATGTGGTGGCCTGTTGCAGAGGAGTACTGAACTTCTGGACGGTGCTCAGCGACTCGCCGAGCCTGGCGCGAATTTGCGAACCGATTTGGCTCAGCGCGTCCAGCACATGATTCTTGTCGCTGGCCTGCGCCTCGGCGCTCGCCAGCGTTTCGCCCGTGGCGCAGTTATTGGCCTTCAGAGTCAGAAGATACCGCGTCCCAATCTGCGCAATCGAGCCGACGAGCACCGCCGCACTTCGCACTCGCTCGCAAATGTCCTGTGCGATTTCCGGCGTGAGCTTCGCCCCGGGCTTTTGATCCATCAGTTGCAGCGTTTGCTGGATGCGGTCGTCCGAAACCAGGCTGAGAAACGGAGACTGTTCGAGTTCAACAGAAAGTCCTTGCCGCAGCGTTCCATCGAAAACCGGATCGCCGGTGGTGTTCGTGAAATCGGCGAGTACGATCATGTCCTTGTCCGTCAGTGCGTTCGCGCGCGTGAAAAAGTCATTACGAATTCCGCCCAGATTGAAGACAATGGCGGCGAGGAAGCCGAGAAAGACAAGAATTGCAGTAGCCAGGCCCCAGCGCGCTGATGGAGGAAACGAAGAGCGCGCCGCCGGGGCATGTTTTTCAGGAGCAGCGGTCCGGCCTGCGTCCGAGTCCCGCTTCAGTCTCTGTAAATCCGTGCGAAGGTCGGCGGCGCTTTGGTAGCGCAGCTTCCTGTCTTTCTCCAGCGCTTTATTGATCGCCTCTTCGAGCTGTGCGGGT
>Ga0134128_10002300_pt1 | contig 23754 bp, 14 predicted proteins | sample KB31754_FD_96462 | JGI IMG/M metagenome (GOLD analysis project Ga0134128, IMG submission 96462) | Terrestrial soil microbial communities with excess Nitrogen fertilizer from Kellogg Biological Station, Michigan, USA - KB3-175-4 | ecosystem: Environmental > Terrestrial > Soil > Unclassified ... | reverse complement strand
GCTACCAGCTATATCAATCTGCAGACGGGTCAGGAGCCTGGCGACTGGCAGGTGGATATCATCGCGGCGAGTGGCGCGGTAGTGCAGCGAACTCAGGCAATGGCGTCGAGCACGATCTATGTGCCTTTCAATACGAAACTGGCCGCGGGGACCTATTTTGTGCGGCTCACCGGGTTGCATGGGCAGCAGCCGATCATGGTGCCGTTTGTGATCATTCCGTACAATTAAGTGCCGCCGGTCCGGGCCTGCCTCCGGAGCCGACGGTCACTCTCAAGACGCGAAGCGTCTGTCCGAAGGATACCCGAGCGCAGCGAAGGGTACGAACGAGAGCCGAGCCAGTGGCTCGGGTCGAAGTTCATTAGCCGTTTGCCGGAATGCGGTATTTTTCCCGAACCGCATTCCCGGCACATTCTAACACGACGACCTTTCCCACGACGCGACACGCGTCTTGTGCGTGGTCACTTCTTCACGAATTCTACGCGGCGGTTGTTTGCCTTTCCTTCCTGTGTATTATTGTCGCTTAGGGGTTTAGTGTCGCCGAACCCTTTGGTGGTGAGCCGGCCGGCATCGATGCCCATGGCTATGAGCTGGGTCTTGACCGCGTCAGCGCGTTGCTGGCTGAGGCCGAGATTGTGTTCTGCGGTGCCGGTATTGTCGGTATGGCCATCGATCTCGAATTTCAGATCGGGGTTGGTCTTCATCACATTCACGATCATATTCAGCGTGCCCATGCTCTCGGGCTTGATGGTTGCCTTGTCGACGTCGAAATTGATGCCATGCGTGACGATCTTCGCATCGGTGAATTTCTGACCGATGAGGTTCATATTCCCCCCTTGAGATATTCGGAAGTTGCGAAAGACGATGGGATGTTCCGCGTCGCCGATGCCGCCGACTTCCACATAACTCATTTTACAGTCCACGCATTCCGGGATGACCAGGACCCGGTATTGATCCTCGTAGCATTTGATCTGATCTCCTTTTTTGATCATGGCGGCATGATGCCAGCGGCCAAAGTAGTGCTCGTCAGATTTGTCACCGGGATAGTCGGCGCTAAAGTCTGATTTGAAGTAGCCCGTGCTGACTTCTTTGCCAAACTGGATATCGCGGCCTTCGTCCTTGTCGGTGGTGAACAGGAGCATGGGCATATAGGCCCCTTCGGTGGGATAAAAATCGAATTCGACGGTGAAGTTTTCGGGCAGATAGTCCTTTTCGGTTTTCATGCGGGGGGCGACGCGTACATAATTTCCTTGTGTGAGGAAAAAGGCGGGGTCGCCGGCAACCTTGTTGATGATAGCCTGGCCTTTGTCGAGATGCCAGTGAGCGGGAAATTCGCCGTCCTGGTCGTCGGTGAAATGGTCTTCGAAGACTACTTGTTCGCCGGGGACGAAGTCGTAGTTGGCGTAGGCCGTGAGACTTACCGGGCCCGCCGGGGCTGTGGCGCCTTGGGTTGAGCCTGGTAGCGCTGTGGTTCCTGTGGTGCCGCCTTGGGTCGAGCCTCCTTGCGCCGTGCCTCCTGAGCCGGTTGCGGCTTTTGCCGTTGTGTCTGTTTTCCCGTTCTTGTTCTTTTTCTTGAAGAGGCCTTTGATGCCATTTTCCGTTTTGTTGAGCCCGTTGTTGATGCTGTTATTGACATCGTTGTTCGCGTGATCGCTGGCGTTCTGGGCAGCCACCTGTTTGGGATCGGTGACCTGGGCGCGAATGAAGGTGGGAACGACGATCATCAGTGTTGCCATCAGGAGGGCGGCTTTGGCGGGGCATTTTTTCATGGTCGTGTGTTTTGGCAAAGACACGATAAAAGCAGGCGCGAGTCAATCGGATGAATATATGAATTTGCGGCCGGGGCTCGCCGGTGGGCCGTTTATGATCCGGGCGGGGAGCAGGCCTCATTTGCGGGGCTATTTCCGAGGGCTATTTCCGGGGGCTCAGCACGCGGGCGACGGCTTCGGCCTTGGAGTTGACGTGGAGCTTGTGGTAGATATTGCAGATATGCGTGCGGATGGTGCTGATGCTGACACAGTATTTGTCGGCGATCTTTTTATAGCTGAGACCGTCTACGAGCGAGTAGAGGATCTCGTTCTCGCGGACGGTGAGCTGGTAGTCCGCGACGGCTGCACCGGGAGCCACGGCCTGAAAGCTTTGGATGACCTTTCGGGCGATGCTGGACGTCATGGGGGCGCCGCCATGATAGAGGTCGCGGATGGCCTCGACGATCTCGGCCGGTGGGGTCTTTTTAAGCAGGTAGCCCGAAGCGCCGGCACGGATGGCGTCGAAGATCTTTTCGTCGTCGTCGAACACAGTGAACATCAGCACCTGGATCGCGGGGAAATGTGTCTTGACGGTACGCACGCCTTCGATGCCGGAGATGTTGGGGAGGCCGATGTCCATGAGGATGATGTCGGGCAGGGCTGTGCCGACCTGGCTGACGACATTGAGGAGATTATTCAAAGACGCCACGCAACGCATCCCATCCGTGAGGTTGAACATGCTTTCCAGGCTGGAACGCAGGGTGTTGTTGTCTTCTACGATGACGATCTTGATCATGTGGCGGCGCGGTTAGTCTTGGTCAAATATGCGAAATTTTGAAAGCATTTGCAATCGGATGTTCATCTGATTTTTTGGGCTCAGCGTCCGCGGTGGGCTTGCGGCGGATCAGCCGGATGTTCGCTCACGCCAGGTCGACTTGCAGACGGATCAAGGTGCCTTGGCCGGGGGCGCTGATGATCTCGACGCGGGCATCCATCAGACTCGCGCGGTGGAATATGCCCGGGAGGCCGTTGCCGCCAGTGCCGGGACCGTTGCCGCTAGTGCCGGGGCTGACTGGGCCGGTGCGGGATTCGCTGGGGCCGTCGCCGCCGCTGTTGATGGGCAGGGCCGCGGGCTCGAAGCCGCAGCCGTTATCGCGGACACTGAGCGTGAGATGGTGTTGGTCGAAGCGGACCTCGATAAAGGCCTCGGTGGCGTGGGCGTACTTGACCAGGTTATTGATGGCCTCTTTGAGGATAAGATAGATGTGCTGGCGGTAGTCCATAGGCAGCCGGACCTCGTGAATATTTTTGGCGATGTCGATGGTGTATTCGACACCACGGGCTTCGAAGAGGGTGGTGGCGAAATGGCGGACGCGCATCAGCAGATTCTCGAGCGAAACATTACGGGGATTGATGCTCCAGACGATATCATCCATCCGCTCCATGAGCATCAGCGAGCTGTCCTTGATCTCGCCCATCGTCTCCATGGCCTGCAAGCTGCTGTTGCCACGCATCGCAAGGTCGCTTAAGATAGAGATGGAGCTCAGCGTCGACCCGATGTCATCATGCAGGTCCTGGGCGATCTTATTCCGGATATGTTGCATGCGGGCCTGAAGGAGCTCGTTGGCCTTGAGCTGCTCGATAAGCTTTTCCTGCCCGGAGATCTTCTCCTGCTCGATCTTCCGGTTCTTATAGCTAAGACCAGCGGTGAAACATAAGATCTCGAGCACGATACCACTCTGCGGGAACACAAAGATATCGGGGACGCCCAGATCGATATGCCGTATGATCTCCAGATAGCTGAATACCAGTCCCAGGATATGCCCGGTCGCCACGAACACCGAACCCGCGAGAATAAAGTAGATCAGCGGTTGGCGATACCTTACGAGATAGATCGTAAAGCCCAGGCTGATCAGGAAGACGATCGAAAAGACGACCGTATACACGAGTGTCTGCACCCCACGGTCAAAGGTCGTCAGGATAAAGACGAAGTCGGCCAACGCATAGGCGAGTAGAAAATATTCCAGCCTGATCACCCAATAATTCAGTCGGGGATAGTCGCGCGGGAAGTCCAGAAAGCTGCGTACAAAACGGAAGTACACATAATAGGGCATGATCAGCAACGTCTTCCCGAGATAGATCCTCAGCGGTGGCCAACGGGTAAAGAGCAGCCGCACGCCGAAGAGCGATTCCTGCTTGCTGAGAAAATAGCCGGCGATCAACAGCATATACAGGAAGTAGTACATGTACTCCGGCCGGCGGACGATAAACCACTGCACAAGGACATAGAGCAGTTGGCAAAGCAGGAAACCCTGGAACAACATCTGGATCACGAGGAAGGCATGGTCCGCCGGCAGGTCTTTTACAATACCGGCGCTCAGCGAGGCCTGGTCGTACAGCGCGAAACCATCGAAAGAATAGTCATCGGTGAGTTGCCGGACGCGGACGAGCAGCGTCGCGCTGGTATGCGGCGGCAGTTGCAACGGGATGGTGCCGCTTCGCCGCTGCAGATAGGATGAGCCCGAAGGCGGGGGACGAAGACTGCCGGCCGGAACATATTGTGGCGACATCGCCTGGGGCGCGCCAGGGGCGGGTTGCGCGGCGCCGCGAGATGGCGACGAGGCGGCGCCGCGGGCGGGGATCAGCCATGCATCCACAAAATCGAGATTGCCGTAGGCCAGTGAAAGCTCCTGGGCGCTATCCGCATCATTGCGGATGCCGGCTTGAATCCAGAAAACATAAGGGCGCGGGTTATCCATAAGCCGGTCATAAAATAAGGACCACGGCGTGGCAAAGATTTTGTTCCGCACGGTGGCGATATCCCGGACAGCGCCGCCGCGGGTGGTATGGAGGGAATCGAGATAGAAGATAGGTGAATCGCTGATGACGATGCTGGAGCCGGCGCCGGTGCCGGGGTTTGTGGTGATGATCGTGAGAGGCGTGGGCGCGGGATTACCAGCCGGCTGTGCATGAGCAAGCAGAGAGACCAGGAAGGCAGCGATTGTGAGGATGTGGCGTTTCATTGTTAGCAGTTTTAGGGTACGCCACCGCAACAAACATAATGTAACTTTGCGGTATGGTCAAGCTGCCCATCTATCTCGATTACAACTCCACGACGCCCGTCGACCCGCGGGTGCTGGAGGCGATGCTCCCGTACTTCAATGAAAAATTTGGCAACGCGGCGAGCCGGAGCCATGCCTTCGGCTGGGCGGCGGAGGAGGCGGTGGAAGTCGCGCGGGAACAGGTTGCCCTGCTCATCGGGGCGGAGCCCAAAGAGATCGTCTTCACCTCCGGTGCAACCGAAGGAGACAACCTTGCCCTCAAAGGCGTCTTTGAAGCCTACGCCACCAAAGGCAATCACATCATCACCGTGGCGACGGAACACAAGGCGGTGCTGGACAGCTGTCACCATATCGAACGCCTCGGCGGCGAGGTGACCTACCTGCCCGTGGATCACGAGGGCCTCATCGACCTGGCCGAACTCGAGGCCGCGATCCGGCCCACGACGATACTCATCAGTGTGATGTACGCCAACAACGAAATTGGAGTCATTCAACCGATAAAGGCCATCAGCGCCATCGTGCGGCGGCACGAGGCGCTATTCTTCTCGGACGCCGTACAGGCCGTAGGCAAGATACCGGTGGATGTCAATACGGACGGCATCGATATCCTCACCCTTAGCGCACATAAGATCTATGGGCCCAAAGGCATCGGGGCGCTCTATGTGCGGCGACGCAACCCACGCGTCAGGCTGAGCGCCCAAATGGATGGCGGCGGTCACGAACGCGGCATGCGGAGCGGCACCCTCAACGTCCCGGCTATCGTGGGGCTGGGTATGGCCTGCGAACTTTGCCGGCAGGAGTTGGCGACGGGATCCGCAGGGGGGACGACATCGGGCGGGGCAGCAGGAGCCGGCGGAGCATCGGCGGAATCCATGCGGCTGGGCGCGCTGCGGGACCGGCTGGAACAGGGGCTCCTGCGAATCGATGGCGCCAAAGTGAATGGCAGCCGGGAACACCGCTTACCACATACTACCAATATCTCTTTTAGTGGAGTAGACGGACAGGCACTCCTTGCCGGGCTGGGCAAAGACGTGGCCTTGTCTTCTGGCTCGGCTTGTACTTCGGCTTCCATGGAGCCGAGTTATGTCCTAAAGGCCCTTGGTGTCGACGACGACCTCGCACATAGTTCGCTGCGTTTGGGGCTCGGTCGGTGGACGACGGCGGCGGAAGTCGACTATGCTATCGGCAGGATCGGTGAAACGGTGCGGCGATTGAGGGAGACAGCGGTGCGGTAAGGAGACTTTGTATGATTGTTTATTACAATATAATAATAGTGATTTTTTATAATATATTTTGAGGACTTATTCGACCCTGGCAAAGGAGGGTATTTTCTTTCAACGAGCGGGGGTAAATGAGTAAGATGGAGAGGGGATAAAACAAAAAACCCGCCTGACTAAGGGCGGATTTTTTCATGCAGTTGGTTTCGGTTGAATATTTTGTAGGTCAACCTTCCTTATATTTTTTCGACAGGCAGGCTTATCTAATAGAGTATGCGAATATAAGTATATCTTCCATTCCACCCACTTTTCCGTGTATCTTATTTAGAAGAATTATTCACATTTTCGTATATTATATATATTCAAAATTGCAGGTTTTTGCAGGTGGCGCGTTAAGGAAGCATTAAATTTTGATCTTTTTGCCGGCGGAGCAGGGGTATTATTTTAACTGACCGCTAAGCAATATTAATTATGATTCAAACGATTATACAACTTACCAAAAAGGCTCCCGAAGGGGCCTTGTCGGAACGACAGATATTAGCGCTTTTGCGGGAGACGCGCTAATTTTTTGCTGAAGCGAGTCTCCCGCAATTTAAGGCTCCCGAAGGGGCCTTGTCGGAACGACAGATATTAGCGCTTTTGCGGGAGACGCGCTAATTTTTTGCTGAAGCGAGTCTCCCGCAATTTATTTTTGTTTCTATGTGGGCTATCTGCAAAAAAGAACTACGCCAATTCTTTAGCAATCTTACCGGTTATATCGCCATCATCGTATTCCTGCTCCTCAACGGACTGATGTTATTCGTGTTTCCGGATACCGATATCCTGGCTTTTGGTTATGCAACTTTGGATAAGTTCTTTGAGCTGGCGCCCTGGATCCTTTTGTTGCTCATCCCTGCCATCACGATGCGCAGCTTCTCGGAGGAGTTCAGGATGGGTACTTATGAAACCCTTCAGACCCGGCCGTTGACACGGGGAAGGTTGATCGCCGGGAAATACCTGGCCTGTCTGATCGTGGTGCTGATCGCGCTGCTGCCCACCCTCGTGTATTATCTCTGTATCCAAAGTCTTAGCGGCCAGGGCGGTATCGACACCGGCGCGACCACGGGCAGCTATCTGGGGCTCGTGTTGCTGGCGGCGGCCTTCACGGCGATCGGCATCTGGTGCAGCAGCTTCACTACCAACGCGGTAGTCGCCTTCATCGTGGCGGCCTTTGCGTGTTTTGTGCTTTATAGCGGATTCGGCGCCATCAGCGCCCTGCCGGTGTTCTCGGCGGGTCCCGACTATTATATCGCCATGCTGGGCATCGACTTCCACTATCGAAGCATCAGCAGGGGAGTGGTGGATGTGCGCGATGTCCTTTATATAGGTAGCGTGATCTTCCTCTTCCTTTGGCTGACCGGCCGCCACCTGGGCAAAAAGGTCGAGGGCAGTAGCAAGGCGGGCATCGGCAGACAGCGGTGGACGGTAGCGGGACCTTTGGGGCTCATCGTGGTGCTGGCCGTGGTCAACTTGTTGTCCGCGCATTTGCATTTCAAAGTCGACCTCACCAAAGAAAAACGCTATACCCTTAGCGCTCCCACCAAGACCATGCTGAGCCATGTAGACGATGACATCACCGTGGATTTTTTCCTGGCGGGCGATCTCAAGGCCGGCATCCGTAAACTGGCCAAAAGCGCGGACGACGAGCTACAGGAGTTCAACGAGTATTGCGGCGGCAAGATCCGGGTGCATGCCTATGACCCCCTGCTCCAGCTGGACGATTCCGCTAAAGCGAACTTCCTCGACTCCATGCGGCGGATGGGCATCCAGCCGATGACCCAAGTGGCGCAGGCCAAAAAAGGGGAAGAGGAAAGCCAGCGCGTGATCATCCCAGCGGCCATCTTCCGATACAAGAACCATATCTATCCGGTCAATCTGCTTCAAGGCGTCCAGGCGGGTGTGCAGGGTCAGCCGGAAGAGCAACTTTATACCAACGCCGAGACATTACTGGAATACAAGTTCGGCAGCGCCATCGACAAGATCACCGAGAAAGTAAAACCCACGGTGGGTTATGTGCTGGGGAACGGCGAGCCCCTCGATTTTCATGTCTATGATCTCATTCAGGATATGCGGGCCAACTACCGTTTTGGGATAATCCCGCTCGACAGCGTGCCCATCATCCCGACGACCTTTAACGCCATCGTGATCGTGAAACCCGCGAGCAAATTTACCGATCGCGAGAAGTTGATGCTCGATCAGTATGTGCTTCACGGCGGCCAGATCATCTGGGCGGTGGACGTGTTGCACGCCGAAAAAGACAGCCTCCGGCAGGAACACGGCGTAGTGGCTTATGATCGCGGTCTGGAACTCGAAGATTTGTTCTTTAAATATGGCGTCCGGGTCAATGAGGACCTCGTGGAAGATCTGCAGTGTGCGCACCTGCCTATCGTCGTAGGCATGCAGGGCGACAAACCGCAGATCCAACCCATCCCGTGGCCGTACTACCCGCTGCTAAACGGAAGCCTGACGAATCCCATCTCCAAGAACCTCGACCCGGTGCTCGCCGAATTCGCGAACAGCCTCGACACCGTGAAAGCGCCGGGGATAACGAAGACCGTATTGTTACAGACCTCGGCGAATTCGCGGACGGTGGGGACACCGGCCATCATCAGCTTCGATGTGTTGAAATATGCGTCCGACCGGCGGATGTTCCCGCGTGCCAATATCCCGGTGGCCATGTTGCTGGAAGGCAAGTTCCAGTCGCTTTATCAGAACCGGGTGCCAACGGCTGTAGCCGACAGCATGGCGAATATCTATCACGAACCTTTCCTTTCCGAGTCGGAGAAACCGGGGAGGGTGATCGTGGTGGGTGATGGCGACATCTTTATGAATGATGTCACGGAACAGGGGCCGCAACAGCTGGGTGTAAGCACCGGCGACAACAATTATCGCTTCGCCAACCAGGATTTCGTGGAGAATTGCCTGGAATATCTCGTAAATCCTTCGCATATCCTCGAGACACGTTCCAAGGACTTTACTTTGCGGCTGCTCGATTCCGCGAAAGTGGAGAAGGATCGCAGCTTCTGGCAGTTCATCAATATCGGCCTGCCATTGCTTCTGGTGGTTTTGGGGGGATATATCTACCAGCTGATAAGGAAACGGAAATACGGAGCATAAATGTATCTTTATTGAATGGGCCCAACGTCTATTACTTATTTGACTTTTGGCATTGTTTTATTATCGGCGCTTATTTTCGATCTGGGGCGTTTGAGTAGGAAAGGGACGACGGTTTCCATGAAAAAAGCCTTGGTTCAAACGGCTTTTTGGGTGGGGTTGGCGATGGCTTTTTTTGCTTTTCTGTGGTATGAGGACGGGCATAAGATGGCCCTGGAATATTTCAGCGCCTACCTGATGGAGTGGAGCCTCAGCATCGACAATATCTTCGTCTTCATCCTGATCTTTTCGTTCTTCAAGGTAAAGCCGGCCTACTATGCACGGGTTTTGCTCATCGGCATCCTGATGGCTATCGTGCTGCGGGTGATCTTTATCTCGGTGGGCATCGCGCTGGTGACCCGGTTCCACTGGCTTCTTTACGTATTCGGCGCCATCCTGGTGTATACCGGCATCACCATGTTCTTTTCAAGACACGACGAAGAGGTGCATATCGAGGACAACAGCGTCTACCGCTTCATGCGCCGGTTTCTCCCGCTGACGAGCAGCGATGGCGACGGCAAGATGCGGGTGATGGTGGACGGGAAACGGAGGTTCACGACCTTGTTCGTGGTGGTGGTGCTGCTGGCCACGACAGACATAGTGTTCGCCATCGACTCGATCCCCGCCGTCTTCGGCATCTCCCACGAGACGATTGTCATCTACACCTCCAACATCTTCGCTGTACTGGGATTGCGATCGTTGTTCTTTCTGCTCCGCGGGGCGATCGATCAGTTCTCGCATTTGCAGCAGGGCATCGCGGTGGTGCTGGTTTTCGTGGGCATCAAGATGCTGGTGGAGTTCTTCGATGTCGAGATTCCGGTGTTTGTATGCCTGATGGTGATCCTCGTGTGTATTGCCGGGGGGATCTTTTATTCAAAATGGGTAAGTCGGAAGAAAGATGGAGTATAGTATCAAATACATTTGTACGGTGACCGGCGGGCGTTGGGTGCAGTTCCATGCCGACGATGCGGTGGGGCAGCTTTTGCTCGACAGCCGCCGGCTGATCTTTCCGGCGAGCTCGCTGTTCTTTGCGCTCAAGGGACCGCGGCGGGACGGGAGCCGGTTTGTTGCGGAACTTTATAAGCGCGGGGTGAGGAATTTTGTGGTGGGGGGTGATTGGGCGGCGGCCGCTGCGGCGGGCTCCGGAGCCGCGGGGCTGACGAGGCCGGATGCGGCCGGGCCGGGTTTGCCGGGGCGGGCCGATATGCCGGAGGCTAATATCATTGCGGTCGACGACACACTCGCAGCGTTGCAGGCGCTGGCGGCGGCCCACCGGCGGGAGTTCTCGTTGCCGGTGATCGGCATCACGGGAAGCAATGGCAAGACCATCGTCAAAGAATGGCTCAACGAGCTGCTCGCCCCCGACTATCATATCGTACGAAGTCCTAAAAGCTATAATTCGCAGATCGGCGTCGCACTGAGCGTGTGGCAGCTACAGGTCGCGCACCAACTCGCCATCTTCGAGGCGGGCATCTCCCGTCCCGGCGAGATGGAACGGCTGGAGCCCATGATCCGGCCGACCATCGGCGTGTTCACCAATATCGGCGAGGCGCATAGCGAGGGGTTCGACAGTCTTGCCGCGAAGGCCGCGGAGAAGCTCAAGCTGTTTGAAGGGGCCGACGTGCTGGTCTATTGTTCGGATCAACGGGAAACGGTCAAGGCGGTCGGGGCATGGGTGGCAAAACGGGAGGCGGGCGCCGGACGGAAGCCGGACACGCGGAAGTCGGACGGGCGCCCAAGCCAGAGGGGCGGAAGCCGGACGGCGCCACGAAGGCAGAGTGGCGCAGCGGTCCGGCGGGAGAGAAGTCCGACGGGGAAGGGCGCGGACGGTCCGGCGGGAGAGAGGCTTTTTGCCTGGGGTTCCGGGGAGAACGCGACGGTGCGGGTTATCTCGCAGGAGACGAACAGCGCAGGGACGACGGTGACGGTTGCGTTTGAGGGTGCGCAGGAAGAGCTTACGGTGCCATTCACCGACCATGCAAGTGTGGAGAACGCCTTGCACTGCGTGTGCGTGCTGCTTTGGCTGAAACGCCCGATGGCAGAGATCAAAGTGCGGCTGGAGCAACTCGCTTCCATCGCCATGCGGCTCGAACTCAAGAGCGGCATCAACCATTGCTCCGTGATCAACGACAGCTATAGCGCCGACCTGAGCTCGCTGGCCATCGCGCTGGATTTTCTCGTGGCGCAACAGCAACATAGCCGCCGAAGCGTGATCCTCTCCGACCTGCTGGAAAGCGGACGCGAAGAGGGGGAGCTCTATGCCTCGATCGCACAGGCGCTGGGTCAGAAAAAGGTGGACCGGCTGATCGGCATCGGCACCCATATCGGCACGCATGCCAACGCCTTCGCACAGTGGTTTCCCGGCGAGGCGGTGTTCTACCCCACCGTGGAAGCCTTTAAACACGATCTCGGGAAACTCCATTTCCGCGACGAGACGATCCTCATCAAAGGCGCGCGCATTTTCGAGTTCGAAGAGATCGACCGGTTGCTGACCGAACGTATCCATCAAACCGTGATGGAGGTCGACCTCAACGCCATGGCAAACAATTTGCGCGAATACCGGGGGCTGCTGCAACCGGGTACACGGGTGATGGCCATGGTGAAGGCCTTTGGCTATGGCAGCGGTAGTTTCGAGATCGCCAACCTCCTCGAATTCCATGGGATCGACTATCTCGGCGTCGCGTATGCGGACGAAGGAGTGGTTTTGCGAAAGGCGGGTATCCGCGTGCCGATCATGGTGATGAACACGGAGGTGAGCTCGTATGATTCGCTAGTCGAATACAATCTCGAGCCGGTGATCTATTCGCCCACGCTGCTGAAGCACTTCGACCGTTGGCTCAAAAAGGAAGGTATACCGGCGTTTCCGGTGCATATAGAGTTGGAGACGGGCATGAACAGGCTGGGTTTTGCGCCCGATACCATCGACGAACTACTCAGCTCGCTGCCTGCCGCGGCGTTTAAGGTGACATCAGTCTTCAGTCATTTTGCGGCAAGCGAAGACGCGGGACAGGATGCTTTCTCGCGACGCCAAAGTACGATTTACAGGGAAACGGCGGATAGGTTGGAGAAAGCGCTGGGCTATTCGTTTCTGCGGCATATCGCCAATTCGGCGGGCATAGTCCGGCGGCCGGAAGACCAGCTCGATATGGTACGGCTGGGCATCGGTCTATATGGCATCGACAGCGCGAACTCGCACCGGCTGGATCTCCAGGAGGTGTCGACGCTGAAAACGACGATCGCGCAGATCAAACATCTGCATCGGGGGGATACCGTGGGTTATAACCGCAGGGGTCTCGCGGCGAACGGGACGGTGACGGCAACAGTGCGCATCGGCTATGCCGACGGCTACCGGCGTGATCTGGGCAACGGCGTGGGTAAGATGTGGGTCAACGGACATCTTGCGCCGACCATCGGTATCATCAGCATGGACATGACGATGATCGATATCACAGGCATTCCCGACGTGCGTGAAGGAAGTGAAGTGATCGTGTTTGGCAAAGAGTTGTCCGTGAGTGACTTAGCCGCCTGGGCGGGGACGATCCCCTATGAGCTGCTCACGGCGGTGAGCGGGCGCGTGAAAAGAGTGTATTTTGAGGAGTAGCGAGCGCAGCGAAGCTACCGACCGAGGCAAGGCGAGGAACGAAGCCTTGACGAAGGTCACTCGGCATTTATTCCTTATATTTGAGACTCAATTATGAAGGCGAGAACTATCTTTTTAATCGTTTTGTTGATCATCGTGGCGGATCAGAGTTTGAAGATCTGGGTTAAGACGCATATGCCGCTGAGCCACCCTGCCGATACTTACTTCGAACGCGTTTCCCCTTACGATAATGGCATCAAATTGCTGGGCGATAAGGCCCAGATCTATTTTGTGGAGAATGAAGGGATGGCCTGGGGCTGGAAATTTGGCGGGTCCTGGGGCAAGATGGCGCTCACCTTGTTCCGGCTGGTCGCCGTGGTCTTTGGCGTCTATTATATCCAGACGATCATCAAGAAAAAATATCACCGGGGTTTCATCATCTGCGCAGGGCTCATCTTTGCCGGCGCGCTGGGTAACCTGCTCGATAGCATGTTCTATGGCCTGATCTTCGAACGCAGTACGTATGATCATGTCGCGAAGATCTTTCCGCCGCATGGCTATACCACGTTCCTTCACGGGCGGGTGGTCGACATGCTCTACTTCCCCATCATCAAGACGCATTATCCATCGTGGTTCCCTTTTGTGGGCGGCGATGAGTTCGAGTTCTTCAGTCCGGTGTTCAATCTTGCCGACGCGTCGATCTCGGTGGGTGTGATCGCCATCCTGCTTTTCCAAAAGCGTTTCTTTCACAAGCGGCCGGGTACGGAATCACATTCTATCGAGGGACAGACCAAGGTGGACGCCGTTCAAGCCTAATACAAATTTCCTCTTACTAAGTTATTATTGAGTGGTCAGGGTTAATATCCGGCCAGAGCTTGCTAAAAATGATAAAAAGCCTGCAGGGAGATTCACGCAAATTTGAATCACACCACCCCCGAAGCCGCTCGAAGCGGCTTGTCCGTCAGGACAGACATTAGCGCCCTGCTGGGAATTTGCTAATTTCTCTGGAGGGCAAATTCCCAGCACAAAAAAATAACTGCTATGAGAAGATTAATGTACTTGATCGTCATGTTCATGGCGATCGGATTTGTGCCGTTTTATGCTGGCGCACAGACCATCAACCTGCCGGGAAAAGTCCTTGACAAGGACGGAGAACCTGTAGCCGGCGCGACCATTCATGTTGAAGGCCAGCATGGTGGCGTTGTCACCAAGGAGGACGGCACCTTCGCCATCAAATCTACCCTAAAAGGCACGTTGATCGTTTCGGCCGTTGGCTACGTTACGCAGCGTGTTGACATTACCGGAAAGACCGGCATTAGCATCACCCTAGTCAGGACTGACAAGAACCTGGATGAGGTCGTCGTTACGGCCATGGGCATCCGGCGCGCCAAGAACACGCTTCCCTATGCGGCGCAGCAGATCAGCGGCGACGATGCCAATAAGGTTCGCGTTGCGAATATTGCCGATGGTCTTTCAGGCAAGGTTTCCGGTTTGGAGATCCGTCAGAACAACTCCCTTGGCGGTTCGGTAAATGTGGTCGTTCGAGGGATAAAATCGCTTGGGTTCAACAACCAGGCGTTGTTTGTCGTGGACGGGACGCCTTTGGACAATTCCATTATGGTGTCGGGATCTACCACAAACAATGGCACCTCGAACGGTGGTCTGGGCAGCACCGGCGGGTATGATATGGGCAACGCCGCGTCCGATATCAATCCCGACGATATTTTGAGCATCGACGTCCTGAAGGGCGCGGCCGCCACGGCCCTTTATGGTTCGCGCGCCGCGAACGGGGTTATCATGATCACGACCAAAAAGGGCCGTTCCGGGACGAATGTCACCGCCAATGCGGGCATGACCCTTGGCCGGATCGACAGGTCCACCTTTGTTAAACGGCAGAACCAGTATGGCGCCGGCCGTTCCGATAACCTGGCTACAGGCGGGTTCATTTACAAGGATGTTACGGGCGACGGCGTGCCGGATTATGTCGTCAACACCAATGCTCCGCGTTCCTGGGGCCCCAAGTTCGACAAGAGCATCATGGTCTACCAGTGGGATGCCTTCGACCCCCTGAGTCCCACTTACCACAAAGCTACGCCCTGGGTGGCGCCCAAGCACGGACCGGAGTATTTCTTCAAAACCGCGATCACCAACAACGAAAGCGTATTCCTGGATGGCGCCAATGAAAAGGGGTCCTATAAGCTGGGTTTTAGCCGGATCAATGAAAAGGGAGATATGCCCAATCAGAATGACGGCCGCAACACGATCAACTTCGGTTCTACCTACAAGCTCACGGACAAGATCACTGTCTCAGCCACAGCCAACTATGTACAGGAAACGACCGTCGGCCGCAATCCCACCGGCTATGACGGAAACCGCAGCTCCATGCCCCAATTTCGCGAATATGGCCAGGTGAACGTGGACTATAAAGAACAGGAAGAGGCCTATAACAGGGCCCAGAAAAATATCACCTGGAACTGGGCCGACCCCACTACCACGACCGGACTTACTCCTTTTTCGTATAATAACCCCTGGTTCACCGCCAATCAGAACTTTGAGAACGATAGCCGTAACCGAACTTATGGCAATGTAAGTCTGAACTACCAGTTGTTACCCTGGCTGAACATCCTGGGGCGGATATCGCTGGATACGTACGATCAGGCGCAGGAAGAGCGGCTCGCCGTCGGCAGTATCGGTACGCCCATGTACAGCCGGTTCAACTCTTCTTTCCGGGAGCTCAACTATGACCTTATCGCCACGATGAATAAGGATATCAACAAGGATCTCAAGTTCAATGGGCTTTTGGGCGTGAACATGCGCAGGGACGCCATCACCTCGGTCTATCAGTCCACGACAGGTGGTTTGATCATCCCGAAGCTCTATGCGATCTCCAATTCGGTAGGCGCCATTGCTGCCCCCACTGAAACCAGTACGCCAAAAGCCGTCGACGGCTATTTCGCCGGCGCTACTTTTACGTACCGTGATTTTCTGAGCCTTGACGGAAGTTTTCGCCGGGACCGTTCCTCCACCCTGCCCGTCGACGCCAACGCTTACAACTACTATGCTATTTCCGGCAGCTGGCAGTTCTACGAGCAATTGAAGGACAACGCTCCGTGGTTGTCTTCGGGCAAGCTGCGCGCCAACTACGCTACGGTGGGAAATGATGCAGCCTGGGGCAGTATCCAGGACGTTTATAACCAGCCCAATCCTTTTGTAGCAGGTACAACCTCCAGCATACTTTTCGCCCTGCCTACTGTCAAGAACAACGATGCCTTGAAGCCTGAAAGAACGAATAGCAAAGAGATCGGTCTCGAGATGAGCTTCCTGAAAAGCCGTGTCGGTTTCGATGCCACGTTCTATCACACCAATACGGTAGACCAGATCCTGCCGATTGCCATAACGACTTCCACCGGGTATAACTCCAAATACGTCAATGCGGGTGATCTGCAGAACCAGGGTTTTGAGGTGACGGTTTACGGAACTCCGGTTAGAACCCGGAACTTCTCCTGGGAAATTACCGCCAACTGGACGCGTAACCGTAACAAGCTGATTTCGCTGAACAGCGGTGCGACCAATCTGCAATTGGCGACCTTCCAGGCCAGCATTTCTACGAACGCCACAGTGGGCAAGCCCTATGGCCAGATCGAGGGTCAGACCTATACCTACCTCAAAGGTCAGAAAGTTGTGAACAATGACGGAAGCGCTTACGTATTAAGCACCACGACCACCAATGTGCTCGGGAATTTCAATCCGGACTGGATCGGCGGCGTCACCAATAACTTTAAGTTCAAGGGCTTCAGCCTATCCTTCCTGGTCGACATGCGAAAGGGTGGTACGGTATGGTCGTTGGACCAGTACTATGCCGAGCAGTCGGGCATCCTTCCTGCCAGCACCGGGCTCAACGATCTCGGCAATGAAAAGCGTCTGCCGGTTGCCAGTGGCGGCGGTATCATCCTGAAGGGCGTAAAGGCGGATGGTACGACAAATACTACACGCACGGCGATCACATCGGGGAACAGCCTGCTTCTGCCTCCGCCGGATGAGGCTTACGACGCCGGTTATGTGAAGCTGCGTGAGCTGTCCCTGGGTTATCATATTCCAGGCTCCAAACTCGGCAATGCTTCAAGAGTGATCAAAGGCATCGACATCCAGCTCCTCGGACGTAATCTCTGGATCATCCATAAGAATCTCCCGATGGCCGATCCCGAAGACGGTGCTTCCGCAGGTAATAATAACCAGGGTCTTCAGTTTGGCAGCTACCCTACCATTCGCTCCCTCGGCTTAAACCTAAAAATGCAATTTTAAAATCACTAACATGAAGAAATCAATTTTTTATATACTTCTGGCGGTATTGGTGTTAGGGGCTTGTACGAAGGATATATCCTCTTATAATGACCAGACAAAAAAAGCGGCTGTTGTTCCCGCCGCTCCGCTTTTTACCGATGGTACACTTGCACTCACCAATCAGCTGGCTAACAACGGCGGCGGCAATATCACCCTGCATATTGTGGATTATATGGCGCAGGCGATCATCGAGGACAATGCCCAGTATAACTTTCAGACTTCGCAAATGCCGATTACGCAGTGGAATGTGCTTTACCGGGACTGTTTGAACAATCTCAAAAGGTCGGACAGTATTCTTAGTACAACCATCCCGGATGCGACCAACTCGGCTGTGACCATCACCAATCGACGGGCTTGCGTCGATATCGTGGCGGTTTATGCCTGGTATATCCTGGTGACTTCTTATGGCAATATTCCATACTCGCAGGCGCTGAACCCTGACAATCTCTTCCCGGTATACGACGATCAGCATGCGATCTACACCGATCTGCTCAAACGGCTAGACAATGATCTGGCCAATCTGAGTACGAGCGGGGCGGGTTTTGCCGCGTCCGAAGATCTCTGGTTCCATGGCAATATCGCGAACTGGATCAGCTTCACCAACTCCCTGAAGATGATGATGGGTATGACGCTGGCGGACGTGGACCCCGCCACGGCAAAAACTGTGGTGGAGGCTGCGAGCCCCAACGCCATCACCTCGACCGCGCAGAATTGCATCATGGCTTATGGGTCGCAGCCTAGCAACAATCCCATGTATACCAACTTTGTCGTGGCTAAACGCAATGACTATATCGCATCCATGCCGTTGATGGACCAGCTGCTTTCCAATGCGGACCCGCGTCTGACCTCCTACTATGGAAAGGCCAGCGCCTCCGGCGAGTATGTAGGCGCGGTCATGGGTGTCCAGACTACGTATTCGACGGTATCGGGGCCTTCCACAAAGGACAGTGCGTCGAATCTTCCTTATGTCGTGCTGGACTATTCTGAAATGGAATTTCTCCGTGCCGAAGCGGTCGCACGTGGTTTTAATGTTGGCGGCACGGTCGAAAGCCATTATGACGAAGGTATCCGCCAGAGCATCAAGTACTGGGGCGGCGCCGACAGCTCGGTGACGCGTTATCTGGCCGACCCTAGCGTGGCGTATGCTACTGCCGCAGGGACCGACATTCAGAAGATCGCCCTGCAGAAGTGGATCTCTTTATATGATCATCCGGATCACGAATGGATCGATATCCGGAGACTGGATTGGCCTGCGCTGCCGGCGCCGGTAGGGGCGATATCGGGCTTTCCGAACCGACTGTATTATCCACAGAACGAACAGACGGTGAATGGCGCCAACTATACAGCTGCTGCCGCTGCGATCGGCGGAGACGTGGTGACGACAAAGCTATTTTGGGATATTCACTGACTTTCGACACCTGGTGCTAATAATGCAGGTAGTCCCGCGGTTCGTGCCGGCTCTTGTGTTGAGGGGCCGGCTTTTTTTGGCTGCGGCGGATTGGGGCGGGGCGGCTGGTCGGAAGCCGGGTCGGGCCGGAGCGGGATGCGGGGCTAGACTGGAGCGGGATGCGAAGTTGGGCCGGCGCGGGATGTGGGGTTGGGCCGGCGCGGGGAGCCTACTTGATCGGCCTGAAGAGCCGGTTCCAGCGGATGCCTTTGTCCCAGCTCATCCAGATCAGCGAGGCCTTGCCGACGATGTGGTCTTCGGGCACGAATCCCCAGTAGCGGGCGTCCTGCGAATCGTGGCGATTGTCACCCATCATCCAATAGTAATTCCCTGTGAAAGTGTATCGCGTGACGGCGCTTCCGTTGAGGTAGTATTTGCCGTCCTTTTCTTCGAAGTCGTTGTCTTCGTAGGTGCGGATGACCCTTTCGTAGAGGGCGTAGTTCTCGGGGGTGAGGGTGATGGTCATACCCGTTTTAGGCACTATGATGGGGCCGAAATTGTCGATGGTCCAATGGCATAACGGCGAGTAGGGGTAGACGCTATACGCGCTGTCTATCACGGGACCGATGCTGTCCGCGAAATGGTTTTGCAGCATCTTTTGGTAGGCTTGCTGTTCGAGAAGGATGCGGTATACATCGGGCCTTTCCGTTTGTCGAAATTCATCGTCTTTGGTGATATCGACGTCGTATTGCTCCTTCATTGGTTGTTCGTCGATGGCCTGGCCTTTGGTCTTGACGACATACCAGGTCTCGGATTCGGGCGGAAGGGGCTGGGGCGTTCCGTTGATGGATACCACCTGATCCTTTATCTGCAGGGTGTCGCCGGGAATGCCGACGCAGCGTTTGATATAGTTCTCCTCTTTGTCGACGGGCCGCAGCACGATGGGATATTTGTCGGGGTCGCTCAGTATGACCTCGCGGCCGCTATCGACATTGCCTTTGCCGATGTCGCGCATGGCCTGGTAGTAGGTTACCTGCGATTGATATTCGGGGGTATTGATCACCGTGTCGCCTACGGGCAGGTTGAAGACTGCGACGTCGCCGCGTTTAACGGGGCTCGGAAACCAGCGGATATAGGGCAGCTTGATCCATTCGAGATAGCTTTTGCGTTCGCCGAGGGGCAGGGTGTTATGAACGAAGGGAAAGCTCAGCGGTGTCGCGGGGATGCGGGGGCCATAGGCGAATTTGCTGACGAAGAGATAGTCGTTGACGAGCAGGGATTTCTCCATTGATCCGGAGGGGATCACGTATGCTTCGAAGACGAAGGTGCGGATGAGCGTCGCGGCTACTACGGCGAAGACGGCGGCGTCGACCCATTCACGGGCTTTGCCTTTTTTATGTTTGCTGGCAGCGACTACACCGATATATTTGGTGTTGGCATCTGCGCCGAGCGCCGGCAGATAGAGCATGGGCAGCAGGGCGGCGAGGGCGTGTTCCCAGAGGTGAAATTTTCCGAAGGTTTTCACGAATTCGACGAAGAGACCCATGGTGATGAACCAACCCATCACCGGGACGAGCTGCCAGAAGACCCAGTGGCTGGGGCGGCCGGCGAGATGCTGCATGATCCAGGTGTTGTAGAAGGGGATGAAGGCTTTCCAGCTTTGCGTGCCCAGGCCTGCCTTTTTGAAAAGGAGGTAGAGGCCGGGTGCCGGAAGAAGGACAAGGGCTAACTGAATGATCAGTAATACGAGGACCTGGTGCATGGGCATATCTTGCGCTTTTTGAGGGCCATTCTGGCGTAGACCAAGTTATTGGTCGCGCGAAGGGCGCAAAAGTTACAGTATTTGGGATGATGCCAGGATGCGGTGGGATTTCCGGTGGGGTCAGGGGTGCAATTGCTGGCTTGCCCGGTGGGTCGAGCCTTTTTGGCGGGGCACACTGGTTGGCCGAATCGGTCTTCTGCCGGGGCGCAGCGTATGGCCGGATCGGATGGCGGCGATGACGAGCCTTTGCCGAGCACGCCTGCGTTGGGTGTGTGAGAGCCTGTCCCGACGAGAGGGCCGGGCCGGGTTTGCGTCGCCTGTACTGAAAAGGTTGATTATCAGGCGATAGAGGAGTGAGGGGATTAGCCTCTATTTAAAAACACTTCCCTGAGGGATTTGTCCCAATGGTCTTTGCTGACCTTTTGGGCTTCCGTGCCGCGGTCATAATCCCAAAACCGGGCTTCAGGGGAGGAGCAGCGATAGGTGATCTCAAAATTGTTCCTGTCTGTAGGATACATTGCCGAGCCGCAAACCGGACATTTCATTGGTCCTGCGGCAATTGGGAGCTCGCCCATGGATTCTTTAAGAGATTGCATTTTTAATAAAATATTAAAGGGTCTACGGATTTTTCCAGGGTCATGACAAGCAACCTCTTGATCTGTTCGCTCCGGGCCGGCGGCCGAAACTGCTGACTTTGAGTATAGTGTAAAAACTACACAAATTTACGAATTTATTTTTAGGTGTGCAAGGGGGTAAGGGGGCCCGCGGGATCCTGGCGGGCTACTTTTTGCTGAATTTTTCCTTGATGATCTTGAGTTGGGCGGGGGTGAGGGTGGTGGTTTCGCGGAGGGTACGCAGAAAGTACTCCATCTCGGGTCTGGAGCCGGGATAACCCGTGTTGTCGCCCTTACCGGTGGGGGCGACGCCGTGGGATTTGATGCGGGAGTCGGCGATGACGGTACCGTCGGGGTTCATGATGAGGAAAAACGGGATGCCGCAGTTTTGGTTGGCGTATTTGGCGTATAGGTCTTCGGCGCCGGGGTTCTCCAGGTCGCGTTTGTCGGGCGACTCGGCGATATCCAGATGACAGACGACGAAGCTTTGATCGAAAAGCGGCTTGCATTCTGGGCTGGCCATCATCGTGTCCAGCTTATGGCACCAGGTGCACCACGAGGCGTGAAAGATCACCATCACCTTTTTGTGCGACGCCGCGGCTTCGGCACAGGCTTGTTTGACGATCTCGTCGGCCGAGGGTGGGGTGATGGTGCGTGGAGGCTCACGGAACTCAAAGGAGCAGAGCTGTGTCGCCAGAAACAATAGTGCTGCAAATAAAGCGATTTGACGTGTTGATCTATTGTGGACGGATGTTGCTTTTTGCTGAATCATTAGAAAGTGGTTTTTTAATTCTCCCTATTGGGCACGCAATACGCGGAATGAGCCTGTAAGCAGCACATGGGTGCTGTCGGTAACACTCAATACGGAATCGCTGTATGTCCCGGAGATATACTGGTTGACACCGCCAAATTCGGAGATGGTAATCGAAGTATTCCGATAGGGTTTGAATTGAAGGTCGGTGTAAACCGTGTGATGGTTAAAATAACCAAAGGGATATTTACCCGTTTGTGGTGGACCATTGAAGAACAGGTTTCCATAATTAGGGTCGAAAACAGCATCGGTCGAGCCGTCGATGGTATATTCCCCCGCTGAAGGATTGGAAGTAACCGCATAATATTGTCCATAGGTGTCTCCCGACGGCGGGCTATAATTATAGGGTACTCCATTGATAGAATAATTGAACCAGGTGGCATTGGCTGCAAGCGGAGCGGAGCAAACGATAATATTTGCAAGGTTGACGGTTGCACTGCCGATGGAAACAGGCACGGGACTGCTGGCAGACGTTCCCGTAGCATTGTAAGCGGTGAGCGAACAATATGCTGCCGAGCTGCAGTTTTGCAAGTATAGGGTGAAGACGCCGTTGGCAGTCGCATCCGCCCTATAGATGTGATTGTCCAGATTTACCAGTATATAACCGCCAGGCAAGGGAACATTATTGCAATCGACCAATGTGCCCGTGAGAGCGATCCAACTGCCGGGATTGGTTGGGACGCTGATCGTTCCAAGATTCGCATCCGTCGCATATGGACCGATAGCTTTACTAAAAAGTGTGCCGCCGCAATGGTCATGTATGAGAAGGGTGGCTGACTGGTTGGAAGGAAGCTTGCCGGTTGCGTTTCCGGTGCTGTCCGTTATGCAGTAGCCGGTGGTGTAGTAATCGTCCTGCGCGATGATCTCCACCGGGTAGTTGGCCAAAGGGTGACCATTAGGATCCTGAAAGGTGACATTGTAATTGATCACGGGGTAAACTGCACTTAGACTATACGTCGATAAATGCGTAATGGGCAATGTATACATATTGCCGGCTAGCGTGGGTTTGGCTTCACGGTGCCAGAAGCCGCTGGTGGAATCAAAGGAATAGGCATTTAGGTTGGACAAATTGCCGACAGCCGGGAATTGTAAGGTTGCCTGCGCGCCCTTGGCAAGCGCCAGGATCTCACTTGCTCCATCTATGATATACAGATAAACCAATCCGTAAGGTTCGAGACCGGCTACCGTATTGTTACCGGTAACGGTATAAAGATTTCCCGGCATTTGCGGCAGGTATCCTTCCACGGACGGGTCCTGGTATTGGGCATAAACGTACACGTCACCCGAATATGCGGAACTATCCGCCGCCTTGATAAAAGAGTTTGGACTAAAGGCAACCACGGCAGGACCAATCGAAATGGAACCGCCGGTGTTCGACTCGAATGCTTTAATTGTCGTCGCAACTACTTTTTGCAATTGTACGAAATTCGTTGCACCGGCTTTGTAAAAAAGGTTTCTAATCCCTGTGTAGTTTCCAACAAAATAGGCCGGCCCGGGCCAGATGACTTTGATAGGTCCACCATTTTGGTTAATGGAAACTGCTGAAAGGCGGAAGAATCCATTAGCGTCGGAAGTCGCAGTTCCAGAGCCACCGCTTACAATGGCACCCTGAACTGGTGCACCCTTTTCGTCGATCAACTGTCCCTGGATGGTGGTGACAATGGTTTGTGAGCTTAGTAGTCCGTTCCCTGCGGCCACTGAATCAGGTTTAGAGGTATTACCATTACCAGTAAGTGCAGAAGAACTGGAATTATGTTTGGAGCAATTGGTTACCGCCAAAAGGAATAGCGCTGAAAGTATCAGACATTTACCTTGGCGATACCGTATCCGAAGTAACATTACCCATGAAGATAGCATTTAAAGGTGAATTTTTTTTAATTTGTCGGGGTTAGAATATCCAAAATCGGCGTTGCGACGGTTTTGAGCTCGTTTTGTTCCGGCTTTAATAGTTCAAGCACTTCTACGACGTTGTCACCCTTCTTTAGCCATTCGGCCGGGACATAGATTGTTTGCTGCGGGCCGAGCTCCCAGTAGCGGCCCAAG